>Ga0187892_10000050_pt1 | contig 248455 bp, 183 predicted proteins | sample MA1701073metaG_FD_139345 | JGI IMG/M metagenome (GOLD analysis project Ga0187892, IMG submission 139345) | Bio-ooze microbial communities from a basaltic lava cave in the Kipuka Kanohina Cave System on the Island of Hawaii, USA - MA170107-3 metaG ... | reverse complement strand
TGATCCAGGTAGGTGACCGTCACCACGGGGTTGTCGACACCCTGCTGGGAGATGAACACCGTCCCCGGGCTGTCGCCCAAGGCCGACACCGCGACAACGCCCTTGTACTCGCTGCCGCCCACGTTGTCCAGGAAGACGATCTCCCCGGGCACGTCGGCGTCCGACGTGGCTTTGACCACGACGTCCGGAGTCGAGTTGCCGTTGCAGTCGTTGACCCCGTCGGACGTGCCGTCCAGGTCGCAGTCATTGAACGGAACCGGGACCGCGTCCAGCACCGTGATGGTCAGCACCGTCTGACCCTGGAACACGTTGCTCGTCGCCAGCTCGACGACGGCGCAGCTTCCGGAGACGTCGCAGTTCGTGGCATCGGCGTTCAGCGTGAACTCGCGCCACTTGATCACCATGTCGTCCAGCGCCAGCCCGTAGCTCTGCTTGGCCTGGGCCGGCGGCGTCCCCTCGAACACCAGAAAGCCGACCGCCGCCTGGAACGTGTCGCCCGTATCCCCGTAGATGTCCTCCAGGGTGCTGAAGCGCATGTCCGGACCGTTGAACGCGACGATGTCGCCGGGGTCGTTGAGCGAGGCGCTCTGATCCACCAGCCGCAATGTCGATTCCGTCGCCCGCGTGTCCGCGCCGCACCAGAGGAGGAGAAGCGCACCGAGGCCCCACATCGACAGCGTGGCTGCAAGACCGCTGGACTTCATGACGCCTCCTAGATGCCCGGCTTCGGACAGGCGCTTGAAGCAGTAGGGATCGCGCACTTCCGGAATGCTCCGGGCCTACCCCTTTGGCGGAACCTGGTGGCACTCTTGTACGCCGATCGCGTGCCGCTGTCAATCAGGGGTGCGGCGACGTCCGCCAAGCCGTGGTTCTGTCACCTTGGCTTGCGCCCCCGAGCCCCCGAGCTGTACGGGAAATCAGCTCCGCGCGCGCTCGATCGCGGTCGCGGCTGCCGGTGAGCGGCCGTGCGCGACCTGCACGTTGCCCACGTCGAAGTAGTAGTAGCCGAACCGATCAGCCGACGGGACTGACGAAGATCGTGCGGTCCTGGATTCCGAAGTCGTCGGTCGCCTCGGCAATGTACTTGTGGATCAGGCCGCGACCGCAGCCCGGGCAGTAATTGCCGGCGCGTAGATGACGTCCGAGGAGCCGTCGCCGTTGACGTCTCCCGCCGTCGCGACGGAGTAGCCGAAGCGGGCGTCCGCCTGGTTGCTCTCGGCCGTCCAGACCGGGGAGGCGGCCAGGCCGGAGGCGGAGCCGAGGTAGAGGAAGCGCGGAGAGCGCTGCACCCCGGTCCGGTCAGGGGTGTTCCGTCGCCTCGGCGTGGTTCCCAGAGCGCTGCTCCCGCCCCGGAGATGACCCGAAAACGACGCGCTTGGGCCCACGAACCCCTCGCGGGGCGAGGGCTCCTTCACCACGGCGATTCAGCGAGGGAAGCGACCGAGTCCGGGCCGAGGTGCCAGCTGTACGTCATCCGGGGCCTGAAGCAGGCGCCCGGCGCGGATCGCGCGCCGCCGCCTCGTCGAACATGCGCCCCGCCTGGACACCGTCGCCCAGCACGTTGAGATACAGCAGGCCCATCGCGACGTAGGGTTGGGGCGATCGCGGGTCGAGACGCGCGGCCGCTTCGTAGCTCCGCAACGCCTGGCGGGGGTCTCCGCTTCCCTCGAGGGCCTGCCCCCGCTCGAGAAGCAACCGTGGATCCCGCGGCGACAACCGCGCGGCACGCTCGAAGTAGTCGGCGGCCCGGGCGAACGCACGCATCTCGAGGTTGACCCGCGCCGCGTTCTCGAGAGCCATCAGGTACGAGCCGTCGATGGCGATGGCCCGCTCGAAATAGGGCGCGGCGACCTCGGCGTATCCCCCTTCGGCCAGGGCGCTGCCGATGTTGTTGTAGACCTCCTTGGCCCCGGCCCATGCGCCAGCCCGCTCGAATTCCGCGAGGGCCTCGCCCCTCTCGCCGTCGGCGATCGCATCGCGTCCGCGCGCGAAATGGACGTCCGAGAAGATCAGCGTGGCGCTGTAGTCCGCGGCGATGGCCGGATCCTCGAACCGCCGCCACACGTAGGCCTTCCACGGATCACGCCGCTCCCTGCGATGCGCAGCGAGGTCGCGCTCGGCGACCGCCCGATAGAGCAGCCCGTCGTTCACCAGACATGACCGGGCGGTAGCGATCGCTTCTTCGAGAAGTAGACCGGGCGGTCGCCGCGCTCGACGATCCGGTCCCAGACGAGCGTCGCATCGGGATAGCCGTACTTGCCGCCGATCGTGACGTCGGGCCGCAGTCCCTCCACGAGCTGCAGATAGACGAGCGGAAACGTGGCGTGATCGGAAGAGGGGAAGAAGATGGCGTCCCGCTTCATCGTCGCGGCAAGATTGGTCGCGTAGTCGCGGGCGAAGGGATAGTCACGGCGCTGGTTGGGGACGTAGTGAAGCCAGAGCAGAGTCGCCGGCACGGCCAGGATGGCCATCGACGACGCCCCACGAGGCCACGGCCGCCGGGGAGCGATCGCCGACATCCAGCGTGTCAGCAGCTCGAGGCCGAGCCCCAGCCACACCGCGGCGGCGACGTAGGCCGGCAAGTAGAACGAGCGATACGCGGTCAGCGGTTCGCGTTCCAGGCGGGTGTTGAGCAAGACCATGATCCCTGCGCCGCCGGCGGCGAACACGGCGGCGAGCAGCAGTCCGCCCTTTCTCTCGGCGCGGAGGTGCCGCCAGGCCCCCAGCAGGATCACCGGCACGAGCCAGGGCGTGAACTGCTCCAGGAAGATCCCGCACCACGCGACGACCTGCCGCAACGTCAGGCCCAGGGAGCGCGGCGTGTCGGTGATGGCGAAGCGGTACTGCTCCCGCGTGACGTGAGCGAGGAACCCCCGCCAGGTCTCGGGGTTGCCCCAGTCCATCGGCGGATCGGCCGCGGATCGCAGCGGAAGGTAGAGATAGATCGACAACCCCGGCAGCACGAGCAGGAGCATGGCGCGGAGCGTCCGCCAGCGCAGCAGGACACGCCACTCCGAGGCCAGCACGAAGAGCGCGAAGATGGGGCCCAGGGCGAGCATCGTGGTGTGGTTGGCCAGACCCAGGCCGAAGACGAAGGCGAAGGCGAGCAGGTGCCGATCCTCGTGCGCCCGATGCCACTGCAGCAGGAACAGGAGCACGAGCGACAGCAGCGCCGTGTTCAGCGTGTACACCTCGGCGATCACGCACTGCGACCAGAAGTCCAATGAGAAGGCCAGGGCCCAGCTTCCCACCAGGGAGACCGCGGCCGAAAGCGAGAGGGTGCGCAGGATCAGATACACCCCGCCCACCGTCAGCGCGCCCAGGAACGACGACAAGAGCGCCACGCGGAACGCCACCGATCCCAGCGGCACGAGCAGCGAACATCCCTTGGCCAAGAGACACCACAGCGGATAGCCCGGCGGATGGGCGATCCCGAGCGTGTAGGCCGCGGTGATCAGCTCCCCGCTGTCCTCGCCCGTGACGTCGCGCCCGCAGGTGAGACCGTAGACGACAAACGCCGGGACCGCAGCAGCAGCAGCCTGGAGGAAGTCGCCGTGCACGAGCGCGCGCAGCGTGATCGGTGGGACGGGTCGTCGAAGCGTGGATTCGCGTCCGCGGGCACGCTTAGTCGGTTTCACTGAGGAGCACGAGATCGGGACAGCCGAGCATGACGCCGGGCCGTCAGCCTCGATGACGAACGAGCATGCTCTACGGGGTCGCCATATGCAACCAGAGCGAGGCCTCCGGTAGAAGTCGATGGGGAAAGGATGGGGATTGCGGACACGAAGTATCTAGCGGTCCTCGAGGCTCATCCCGTCATGGGGCCCGTAATCCGATCCCAGTGACATGTGCGGGCGCCACGCCGACCCGAGCCAGCCTTCCATAGGGATAGGTTGCGGTGGGATGCTCGGCCCCGGCCACGTGAAGGCGAGCACGCGACGACTGAAGCCGTGCGTGGTGCCGCAAAAGGAGTCGCTCGTCTCGCAGCCATTGGTGGGGTCCGAGTCGCAGGCGATGAATGCCGGCGGGCAGGGCAGGGGCGACGTGCGCCGATCGCCCGCGCTGTCCGCCGACCCGAGCCAGCCTTCCATAGGGATAGGTTGCGGTGGGATGCTCGGCCCCGGGCGACACGTGAAGGCGAGCACGCGCCCGGCGTGCGGATCGAAGGCCCCGGCGTGGGCACGGTACAACCCCGTCTCGGGGTCGCGCTCGACGCCGCGGAACAGGTACGGGTTCGAGATCGCCGAACCCGGAATCGGCGCTCCGGCGCCGTTGAAGAAGCGCGGGTTCGCGAAGTCGTCGTAGCGGTAGCGCTCGACGACGGCCCCGCTCGCGTTGGTGACCGCGACGACGCTGCCGAGATCGTCGGTGTGGTAGTCGTACGTGTCGAGCACGGAATTCCCGTTGAGGTCGGTCGCCTCCTTCATCTGGAGCAACGCGCCGCGCGCCCCGTGGACGAACGTCGCCTGGGGGCTGCACGTGCCGCCGAAACAAGTCAGCCTCTCGAGCGTGCTCGAGCCGGCGTGAACCCAGGTCTCGCTCCCGAGCTGGCCCGAGACACTCCGCTGGACCCGCCGCCCGGAGGCGTCGTAGGCGTAGGAATAGGTCGTCTCGACCTCCGATCCGATGGAGGCCTGCGCCATCTGGTTCCGCGTGTCGTAGGCCAGGCTCAGCCCCCCCTCGGGGCCTGCGTCGAGGGTCAGCGTGGCGCCGTTCCGGTCGTAGGTGCGGCCGCCCCGTGGCGTCGTCGTGTACTGGTCGACCTGGAGGTCGGCCGGCTCGGGCAGCGTCGGGTCCATGACGTAGCTCCCCGCCTCCGGGCCGCCCGCCACCAAGACGCGGTTGCCCGCGGCGTCGAGCTGGTAGTCGATCGAGGAGTCGCTCCCGCCCTCGGCGCGCGTCGAGCCCGCGAGGCGGTGCAGCGAGTCGTGCTCGAAGCCGACCGTCACGCCGGCGAGCGTGTCCTGCCACGAGGTCTTGTCGTGGGCAGCGTTCCAGCCAAAGACGTGCTGGGCCAGCGTCTGGAGCGCTTTGGAGTGAGTCGCACTGAGCATGCGCCGCGCGCTGTCGTACCCGTAGTTCGTGACGACGCCGTTCGGCCGGCTGATGCGCGCGACGCGGCGCGGCCCGGCCCAGTCGTAGCTCGCCACGAGGTCGCTGCCGTCGCCGCTGAGCACGAGCTTCGGCCGCTCGAGGGCGTCGTACGTATAGAGCACGCTGCTCCCGGAGGGATAGCTCAGGCTGGTGAGGTTCCCCTCCCCGTCGTAGGTCGCGCCGACCGCATGCACGGGGCCGCCCCCGACTTGCTGCGTCCGCTGCAGCGGGTTGGACAGCGAGTCGTGGGCCCGCGTCACGACCGAGTCGCCGTCCTCGGCCCGCACCAGGCGCGACATCCCGTCGTAGCGGTAGATCTCGTCGCCGGTGTCGATCACGCCGGGAACGGCCGACACGCTGCGCGAGACGAGCCGCCCCATTCGGTCGTGCGCATTCGCCTGCACCGAGCCGTTGGCGTCGACGACGCCCTCCAGATCGCCCTGCCAGCCCCAGTCCAGGGTGTACTCCGTTCCGTCGGCCGCGGTCAGTTGCGTCAGGCGGTCGATGTCGTCGTAGCCGTAGAGGGTCGTGTTGCCGTTGGCGTCCGTGTAGCTCGTAAGGCGCGAGCTGTCGTCCCAGGTTTGCTCGGTCACGACCGTGCCGGTCACCGTACCTGCGCCGGTGCCCGTGTCGGTGAGGTCGCGCGCGACCTTCGTCAAGCGACCGAGCCCGTCGTAGGAGTAGCGGCTGGCGTTGCCCAGCGCGTCGCGCGAGCTCGTAGCGACGTCGAGCGAGTCGTAGGACGCCTCCCAGCGCCCGCCGTGGCTCTCGACCAGCGCGGTCACGCGGCCCAGGGCGTCGTACTCGTAGCTCGTCGGGAAGATCGGCGCCAAGCCGCCCAGGTCGGACTGCTCGACCTCGGTCGCCAGCGTGACCCTGCCGGCCGCGTCGTAGGAGAAGGTCGTCGTGTCGCCCGCGGGATCGGTGGCCTTCGTGGGCCGGCCCGCCGTGTCGTACAGGTACGTCGTCGCGTGGCCGTGGTCGTCCTCGAAGCGCACCGGCCGGGAATCGCTGTCGTAGAACGCCTTGTTCGTCGCCAGGCCGTCCCCGATCGGTGCGCCGGTCGAGACGACGAAGTGCTCGATGTCGGACTGCACCGGCCGGTTGACCTCGTCGTACGTGTAGGCCCCCTCGTACAGCCGCACGTTGACGCCGGTCTGGCCCTCGATCTCCTCGCCGTCGAGCCGTACGGAGGTTGCATTGCCCTTGGCGTCGTAGTGCCAGGTGGTCTCGTTCCCCTCGGCGTCGACCCGCTGCGTCAAGCGACCGTAGCCGTCGTACTGGTACGCGGTGACGTCCGGCCCCGCGGGATCCTCGAGGCCCCGCGCGACCTTGGTCAGGCGGCCGGCGGCGTCGTAGGAGTAGCTCTCCGTCGAGGCGTCCGCGGGATTTCCCTCGGCATCGATCCGCTCGAACAGCAGGCGCCGCTCGTCCGGGAGCAGGCGCACCACGTTCGCCGGACGATTGCCGTTGACGGCCTCCCCGTTGCGCATGAGCGTCAGGTCGCCATTCGCGTCCCACTCGAACTCACGGGTCACGCAGACGCCCGGTGCCACCTCGGCCCGCTGCCGCGTCAGACGACCGATGTCGTCGTAACCGTACTGGCGACTGATGTAGGCGTTCGGCCGCACCGCGCCCAGCTCGTCCACGTTCTTCGTGTCGCGGCGCACCAGCCGGTCGTTCGCGTCGTAGTAGAGGTCGAACTCGTAGCTGCCCGGAGAGAGGGGCACGACGCGCACCACTTGGCCCAGCTCGTTGACGACGAACTCCGTCGATTGGTCGAGGGGATCGGTGACGCGGACGAGGTTGCCGCGCGCGTCGTACTCGTAGGCCGTGGTCAGCGCCCCCGATTCCCTCCAGTGGTCCCTGCGCCAGCCGCTTTCGGCTGCGGCTCACAGCCGCCCGAACCAGGGTCCGCCCCTGTCGAAGGCCGATCCGGTCGCGCGGGTCTCCGCGGCTCTACCTGTTGGGGCGGCGGAGACGGCTCGGAAGGTCTCGGGTTTGGATCTCCCGGGGAACGCGCGTCGGCACCAGGGATGCGAGGTGAACCTCCTGCCTTCGGCCCGCGGTCGGGTTGTGGGGGCGTCTGTTGAGGTTTCGGCGGCGGGGCTTCGGCACCGCCCCGCGCAGCGCCTGGGCCAGTAGGCTGCTGAGGCTTGGGCTGAGGAGGCTCTCCAACGCGGCCTCCTGGGTCAGGTCCCACTTGGCCGCCCGGCTGCGGCTGCGGCGCCGCCCGGCTCCGATCGGGGGTCCGGGTCCCGGCCGCTTCGCCCCCATCCTGCACTTGTTGGGGCACCGAACGTGGCGTCGGTCCGGGTGGGGACGGAGACGGCACGGAGGGTGTCGGCGCGGGCAGTGACGGCAACACGGTGAACGAATAATTCTCATCCGCAAAAACGTGGTTGTTGGAACGGGCAACCTCCCCGCGGCCGCCCCAGCTCGTGCCGAGGTCGGGCTCGTAGCTCCAGCTGTCGACGATCGCAGGCTGGTCGCCGCCCAGCGGCCCGGGCAGGTACGTCTCCTGGACGATGTCGCCGCGCTTGCGGGGGTTCGCGTTGTCCTCGTCGTACACCAGCAGCACTTCGTTCCCCTCGGGATAGACCGCGTGCGTGACGAGAGAATCGGCGTTGTACTCGTATTGCGTCTCGTACACCGGCGGGTCCTCCGGCCGGAGCTGCCCCGTCGGGCGGTTGAGCGTGTCGTCCGTGAACCCGCCGGGGTCGGGCGCGCGGCCCGTGTACTGCCGGGCTCGCACCAGGCGGGCCTGCGCGTCGTAGAGGTACTCGCCCACGTTGCCCATGCCGTCGTTGACGATCGTCTTGCTCACGGCGGAGCCGTTGGCCGGGCTCGGGAGCTGGGGTACGTAGGTGAAGCAAAGCTCATCCAACTCGGGGTCCGAGTCGTTGAGAGTGGGCTCGAAGCAGTACACCCGGTCGAAGCTCGGGTCCGCGAGGTCGTCGGTCGTGCTGTAGGCCAGCTCGAGGAAGGTGTTGCCCTCGGGGTCGGTGACGCTCAGCAGGTTGTGGTTGAGCTGGCCGATCGCGAAGCCCTGGGAGTACGTGTAGACGGTCGTCTTGCCGTCGGGGAAGTCGTTGCCCGTCGGCGTGCCCACGACGGCGGGTGAAGTCGCGGACTCGAGGTCGTCCAGCTCGCCGCCGAGCTCGAGCCCGTCGTAGTACTCGTAGCTCACGACGCGACCGGTGAAGTCGGTGACCGTCGCGACCAGGTTCCGCGCGTTGTAGCCGACCGTGATCGCGCGGCCCAGGGTGTCCGTGATCGTCGTCAGCCGGCCGACAGGATCGTAGGCGAAGCTCATCGTGTTGCCGTAGCGGTCGCTGGCCTTGGTGATCCGGCCCGCGGCCGGCGAGCCGTCGAGCTTCGCGAAGGTCCAGGTGGTCTTGTCCGGGAAGGTCAGGACCCGGATGCCGCCAAGCTTGGGGCACAGCTCTTCGAAGAAGCCCGCCGCGCCGAGACAACCGTTCCCGAGCGGGGCGAAGCTGTCGATCCGCGAGTCGCCGCCGTGGACCAGGATCTGCCCCGGATGGAGCCGGTCGGCCTCGATCCGGCGGTCGTAGCCGTGGGTCCAGCCCACGCCCATCGACGTGCTGCGCCACTCGCGGGAGCGGTAGATGCGCGTCCAGGCGAAGTCGAAGCCGCGCCCGGGGATGGACAGGTCCGTCGCGCGGAGCTTTAGCTCGCCCGAGTGCAGGTGCAGCCCCACCTGGTACACCGTGCCCTCGTCGAAATCTCCAGAATTGGGATGCAGGCTCGCGAATGTATCGAACCTGTCGAAAGCGTTCCCCACACCGTTGTAGCCCGTAAAGCTCGCCCCGTTCGGCGCCTCCTGACCGTCCAGGCCCCCGGCGCACGAGGCCGGATTGGCGAACACCGTGAGTGCGGCGGTCTCGCTCGTGAGGGTCCCGCAGCCGTCGGTCACGTCGAGCGTGATCGAGGCGCCGTGGTCGCCCGCGGCGCTCAGGCCGCTGAGCGTCAAGAGCGGACTGTTCACGCCGACCGGCAGGCCGTTCTTGCGCCACTGGTAGCTCAGGGCACCCGTACCCTGTGCGACGACCCAGAAGCGGGCGCTGCCGCCATGGCAGGCCGCGGTGGCCTTGGGCTGGCGCAGCAGCTCCGGCGGGGCGGCCTCGTGGAGGCACAGGCCGTTGCCGCAGCCGTCGACGGTGCAGTCGTCGCCATCGTCGCAGAGCTGAGCGCAATCGCAGTCGCGGCCGAGACGCGGCGTCCCGTCCGATCTCGACCCCAGGCTCCCCGGCCCGCACTCGTTGCGCGCCCGCACGAGGTAGAAGAAGATCCCGTCGGGCGGCGGTACGGTCGTGTCGATGGCCTGCAGGTCCAGCCCGGAAGGGTCGATGCAGACCGCGGAGGGGTCGCTGTCGAAGTTCGCGGCCTGCTGGGAGCGCAAGACGTCGTAGGCGACCTCGCCCGAGCTGCCGCCGGGATCTTCCACAGCATCCCACACGAGCACGTGGCGATTGCCGGCGGGCACGCCCAGCCCCGTCACGTCGCCAGGTGCGGACCACAGGGCCGCATCATGATCGTCGCAGTCGAAGGCGCCGGAGAAGCCGTCGCCGTCCAGGTCCCCCGGACTTCCGTTCATGCCCTCGCACGTGGCCCCCCGCGAGGTCGCGGAGCACACGATGCAGGCGAGGCCGATCGCCAAACAGCCGGCTTTCGTTCGACTCATTGCCGCCCCTCCACTCTTCCGGTCGCGCCAGAGGGACGGCGAGGCAGCCGCTCAGGTCACGCCCCGTTGGCTGCCTTATCTATACACCGATCCGCTCCCGGTTGGAAGAGAAGCCCGAAAACGACCCGCTTGGGCCCGCCTCGGCCGCCGCCTCGGAGTAGGTCGCTGCGATCGCCGCCTCGTCCGTGGGAAGAGCGGTGCAGGATTCGAGCGACGCGAGGCGGGCCATGAACTGCGGTGCCAGCTCATCGAGCGTCGATCCCAGGAGCTGCTCGAACGGGACGAGGCCGTAGAGGTGCACCGTCCGGTTGATCCCGTCGTAGTTGAGCTGCGATCCCCCGCGTCGGTCGTGAGCGGAATCGACGGAGTGGATTCATCATCGACCTCCATGGGGCTCCCGCCCCTCCGATGTTGGGACGATCCTACGCCGGTCCGTGCGGGCGGGGAAGATACGATTGTCGGCGCGGCGGCGGCCGTGGGACCAGGTGGACAAACGGCTCAGTCCAGCGGAGGACAGGTGAGGTGCAGCGCGGTCGCGGGAGTGCAGTCAAAACAAGCGGCGTTTCCTGAACCCCCCGGAGAGCACTGCACCCCGCATGGGGTCCGGTCAGGGGTGGTTCTGTCACCTTGGCCTGCGCCCCCGAGCCCCCCGAGCCATACGCGAAATTAGCTCCGCGGGAACGAACACCGGTCCCCGGCCGGGTGCGGGCACCAGCCCTCAAGACCGCCTACTCGTCGACGGGAGCGACCGGGTCAGGGCCTGGGTCCCTCTCGAACCCCTCCGCAGCGATCTCCGGCTCCGCCGGTGCGATCGGCGGCGCACGGCTCGGAAGACCCAGCCCCGCCACCGGAAGGTCGCCGTACCGCGGCAGGTTCCGCCGCAGAAACTCGTTGACCCGCCCCCGCGACCGTGGTAGATGAATGGGCAACCGCCGCGGGTCGTCAGGAGGAAGCCATGGAGCTACCGTTCCGGGTGCATCCCCCGAGGGTCTCGATGCGTCTCGCCTTCTGAAGGCCGGCCCTGCGCCCGAGTGTCGTCGCGTCCGCGCGTGCGGTTGGAGGTGGCCATGGAATCTCGAGCCATCCGCCGCTCGGTGTCCCGTCTGTTGCTGGTTTTCCCGCTGTCCGTCGCCGTCGCCGGTGGCGGCGGGGCGGACGCGTGCCGCGACGACATCCCCGTCGCCGTCACGGTGTCGAGGGCCCACGCCGTCGACGACCCCGAGGGGCTGTTCGCGGGCGACCCCGAGCTGTACGTCATCGTCACGTTCCGCAACGACACCGACGAGACGCTGATCGATCAGTGCATCCTGGGGCCGAGCGGCCACAGCCGCAACTTGAACGGGCCCCTCTCGTGCACGGTGATGGTTCCCGCCCCCTACGATCCCCTGGACCTCGAGATCGAACTGTGGGACCAGGACCGCGATCTCCTGGGCGGAGACGACACGCACCTCGACCTCGCGCCGGGCGACGGTTGCAACCTCGACTTCGATTTCGATCCCAAGTGCAACCGTGTCTTCGACGACGAGAACCCAGGAGACATCCCGGGCTGTCCGGCCGGCGGCGGGGCGGGCATCAACTGCACGGGCGACGAGCGCACGATCACGGGCAACGGTGAGGAGTGCGGAGACGGAGACGGCGGGGCGTACCGCGGACGGGTCACGTTCAGCGTCCTCATCGGAGACGGGCTCCCCGCCCTGGACGACGACCTCGCCGCGTCGCAGCTCGAGGTGATCCAGACGACTCCCAACCCGAACGCGATCGTGGACAAGAAGCCGACGATGGTGCGCTTCACGGTCGGCAACAGCTACGACGGTCTGCAGTCGCCCGTCGTGCGGGTCGAAGCCGTGGACGAGGTCGGGAACCTCTTCGTGCATCAGCAGACCGTGGACGTGCCGGGCTGCCAGAGCATCGTGGTCGACCTGTTCGCCCCCGGCTGGGACGGCGGCGGGGTCTGGGGGTTCTTGCCGGTCGCCGACCCCGCGGCGGATCCCGCGGGCGTGCTCGTCGTGACCGCGCGCGTGGACCCGGACCACCTCATCGACGACGACAATGCGGACTGCCGGCAGACGAACAACCTGCTGCAGAACAAGCGCATCCCGATCAAGGTCATGCAGCGGCTCGACGTGATGCTGCAGCCGCTGTCGACGGGCGAGTGCCCGGCGGAGGACGGGGACGAGACCGACGTCGACGACACGGCCGCCGCCGCGGAGCCGCTGCTGCTCGACCTCTACCCGGTGCGGATTGCCATCGCGCACACGGAGGGGGAGGTCCTGGATGCCGTCAATCCGCTCCGCGATCCGGGGCTGTTGCTCGGAACGCTCGACCTCATGGCAGCGCTCTTGGTCGAGGACGACATCGATCGCCTGGTCCTCGTGGTCAAGGACGGCTGGTTCGAGTGCAACGCGCTCGACGGCGACCTGCAACCGGCGATCGGCCTGTCGCTCGGCGACCAAAGTCGCGTGGTCTTCGTGGAGCGACCCGACGGGACCACGGACGCCGAGGTCGTGGCCCACGAGGTCGGGCACACCTACGGGCTCTCCGAGGCGCCGTGCAACCTCGGCTTCGATTTCCTCACCGGTCAGTGCGAGGACGAGTACAACTTCTGTCCCGCTGCGGGCCCGCCGTGCAACGGCTCGGGTCTGGGGACGCGCGGCTTCCGCCTGTCGGACGGGACCTCGATGGACGGCATGACCTGCGTCATGGGCCTCAGCAGCACGGGCGCGCCGAACGCGTGGATCGACGACGTGGACTATAATCACATGATCCAGCGGCTCAAGGACGATCCCGACCCGGAGGTGCTATGGGTGCGCGTGCACCTTGGAAAGGGCGGCGTGGGGACCTTCTTCAAGGCCGACGCGTCGCGCCTGACGGGCGTGCCGGACTATCCGGCCGCGAGCGCCGGCGGCCCGCCGCCTGGCGGCGAGACCACGACGCTGATCTTCCGTGACGCCTTCGGCACGGCGCTCGATACGATCAGCTTCACGCGGGAAACGGTGGATTCAGACGGCGACGGCCACGTGGACTCCTTCGGCCTGCCCGAGAAGCCGGGGCCCGTGGAGTCGATCGACTTGCCGCTGCTGGTCGCGCTGCCGGCCGGGACGGCCTCGATCCTGCTCATGCGGTTGACGCCGGACCCGCTCACGGGCGATCCCGTCCCGGCGGTCACCGACAGCCTCGTCGTCCCCAGCGAAGCCGTCGACATCGAGATCGCGCACCCCCCGAGCTCGATCCTGGTGAACCCAGGAGACGAGGTGCCGATCCACTGGCGCGAGCTGACCCAGCCGCCGATCGGTCCGCGTCTGTCCTACGTCTTCGTCAGCCGGGACAACGGGGCGTCGTGGATCCCGATCTCCGGCCGCATCCCCGGGCACGACTACACGTGGAAGCCCCGCATCGAGGGGCGGTACCTCGTGCGCGTGTTCACCACGAACGGCTTCAACACGGACGACGCGCCATCCGAGTCGGACCTCGACGGCGACGGCTGCGCCGATTCGCACGACTTCTTCCCCACCGTCCCCGACATCGACCAGGACGGGGACGGGATCGCGGAGATCTGCGACAACTGCCCGGAGGGAGCGCAGAACCCCTTCCAGCAGGACGCCGACCAGGACGGCTGGGGCGACGCGTGCGACAACTGCCCGCTCGTCGCGAACGACCAGAGCGACAACGATTCGGACGGGCACGGCGACACCTGCGACTGCGCCGCGGAGAACCGCAACGTGTGGGAGCTGCCCGCCGAGGTCGCCGGGCTCATGGTGCACCGCTCCACGCTGGGCGCGGACCACGTCCAGCTCACCTGGGACCCCATCGACGTGCAGGCCGGTCCGGGGAGCGCCAGCGACGTGCTGACGGGCCAGCTCTCGGACCTGCGGGCGGACGCCGGGTTCTCGAGCGCCGAGTGCCTCGACGGGGACGTGTACGGGACGGGGATCGACAAGGTGCAGCCGCAGCCCGAGCCGCCGCTGCCGAACGGCTACTGGTATCTGGTGCGCGGCCAGAACGCATGCGGCTCTGGGACGTGGGGAGATGGCACCCCCGTGCCGGATCCCCGCGACCTGCTGGAGTCGGTGAACTGCTTCCCCAGCGACTTGCCGTAGCGGCAGGCGCCCCACAGGAGGAGTCGGGCAGCGCTCACTCATGGTCACTGTGCTTCTGGTTCTTCTCGCCAGCGTCGGGACCGGATCGGCGCAGGCCCAGGACGACGCGGCGCCCCTGGCCGGAGGCGACTGCGGGTGCAACTGCTGCAGCGGCGGCAACGGCGTCGGATGCGATGATCCGCAGTGCCAGGCGACCGTCTGCGGGATGGCCCCCTTCTGCTGCAACGTGACGTGGGCCCCCTTCTGCAACAATCTGGCCCAGGCACACTGCCCGGGATCGGCGATCTCTGCTTGAACGCGTCCTGCCCCGGCATGCCGGTCGCGGGCAAGCAGGAATAGACGGTCTCGCGACCCCGCTCGTCGGCCGTGGTGCCGACCTGACCGCGGGCTTGTTGAGCATGAGGTAGACCCGCGTCGCCGCAGCGACGGCTCGCCCGTCGACCTCGATGCTGTCCGACTCGAGATCCAGACGCCGATCCGGATCGCGCTCGACGCGGGAGTTGATCGCGACGCGTCCCGCGGCGATCAAGGCGTCGGCCGTGGTGCGCGAGCAGCAGCCGAGCTTGGACAGTGCGCGACGGAGACTGACGCGGCCACTCCGCAGCGTGGGGCTCGCTCGTTCAGGGACAGGAGCGCCCGGCGTGAGGCGTGCCGAAGGAATCGCTTCCCATTTGGCCGACATCACCGGGGCACGAGTTCTCGACACGGATCAGGTAATGGTACAGCGCGCCCGGGGGCGGGGTCTGGTGATCCGTGCTGGAGGTGTCGCGGCCGTCCGGGTCGAGGCAGATCGCCGGATCGAAGAAATCCCACGCGACCTCCGAGCGCAGCGTGTCGTAGCGCACGTCGACCGCTCCCGGATCGTCCGGCTCCTTCCAGCTCAGCTGGGTGCCGACCGCCTTGGCCAGCACGAGCGTATCGATGACGGTGCTGGTGCGCCAGACCTCGTTGTCGGCGAGGTCGCAGTCGGCGAGGTCGCAGATGCCGTCCGAATCCGAGTTCGTACCGTCCCCGCGCGGATCGAAGGTCGAGCCGGAGCAGTCGTCGCAGCCGTCGGCATCCGTGTCGCCACAGCTCTCGCCGTTCGCGGGCGCAGCATCGACCTCGTCCAGGCAGCCGTCTCCGTCCGAATCGCAGTTGTCGCACCCCACCTGACAGCTGTCTGGATTGGCATCCCCGTCGCAATCGTTTTCGCTCCCGTCGCGGATATCGCAGGCGTCCGCAATGCCGTTTCCGTTGCAGTCAGGCTCGCAGACGTCGGGCTTGCGATTTCCATTGCAGTCGTCGCTGAGGTTCTCGAACCAGACGACGCGGTCGCCGAACTCGGCTGCGGCAATGAGGTCCCGGTCGCCGTCCCCGTCGAGGTCGGCAACAGCGAGCGACCGCGGTCCGTCGGCCAGCGTCGAGACGACTTGTTGCGCCCCGAACGCCCCTGCGACGTCGAGGTTTCGATACCAGGCGATCCTGTCTTCGCCGCTCGAGGCCGATATCGCGTCGATCGCACCGTCTCCATCGAGATCGCCGGCGGAGACCGAGCTACCGTCCGTGATCGCCGTCGAGATCGTCTGGGACGGACCGAAGGTGCCGGAGTTCTGGAGGTTCTCGAAGCTCACGAGCTTGCTCGGCTGGAGAGCGAGTACGTCGAGATCGCCGTCGCCGTTCAGGTCGGCGCTGACCTGATCGCGAAAGCGGCCGGAGCCGATGAGTCTCGCCGCGAAGCTCCCCAGGCCGTCGAGGTTCTCGTACCAACGGCAGCCGGTGGCATTCGCAGCCAGGACGTCGCGATCCCCGTCACCGTCGAGGTCGGCCGCCGAGACGTTCGGGTAACCGCTGAACGCGTCGATGTCGTCGACGAGAACGAACGTCCCTTCGCCGTCCACATTCTCGTACCAGCTCAAGAACTCGGAGTCCGAGCCGATCGAGCCAGCGAGGACATCGCGATCGCCATCCCCGTCGAGATCCGCGGCGTGCACCGCGGCCCAGATTGCGGTGATGACATCGATGAGCCGCCTCTGGCCAAAGGTGCCCCTACCCAGGTTCTCGTACCAGCAGACCGACCCTGCCGTCGCGGACAGCAGGTCCAGGTCATCATCCCCATCGAGATTGGCCGCAAAAACGCCTCTCGAGCCGGCGGAGAGCCCGACGACGTGCTGAACGCCAAAGGTACCCGCGCCGTCGAGGTTCTCGTACCACGCGGTCTTCTGGTCGTTGACCGAGGCCGAGGCAAGATCGAGATCGCCGTCCCCATCGATGTCGGCCGCGATCACCGCCCAGGGGCCGTCCGTCGCTGATGAAACCAGATGCGGAAGGAAGGTGACCTCGGTCTCGACGTCGTCCGGGATCCCGTTCATGTTACAGTCGGCGGCACTCACGGTCCCCGTCGCGACAACCGCGGCGACGATGAGCGGAATGACGCACGAGATCCGCATCGGCCATCCCCCGTGCCGGGAGATATACGGCGGAACGCTCTTGCGGGCAGCATGATACGGGAAGTTCACGCGCCGGGGCCCTAGAGCTGCAGTGACCACCTTCCTGTTCCTCGTCCTCAACGCCCCGGCGCTCACGCTGCGCGGGTCGACCGAGGCTGGATTGACGGCCCTCTCAGCGCTGTTGGACGTACTCTACCTCGGGAGCGCTCGTAGCCGGCTCTTCGAGAGGCTGCCCGAACTCGCGCTGCCCGGCGGCTTCGGCCAGAAGGGGGCGCGGCTCTGGATCGAGCGCATCCGCGATCCGGCACGCAGGTCGATGGTCCGCGCCCGTCTCGACGAAGTTCTCGGCAGGACGGCATCCGGCCATTCTCGTTCGAACGCCCCGTCGAGGTTGCCCCCGGGCCGCCGTAGGGGCGCAGCGGGCCGGCGCATCGCGCTCGGCGGACAACTGCTCGTACGGGCACGGAAGTAAGGCTTCGCCTCGCACCCTGCCTTCACGGGGCGCCGGGGCTGCGCGCGCGCGGCAAGGCGCGCGCGGTGGTCCTCGTCATGGACGCCGTGCCCGTGATCGACGTCTCGGGGCTCGTGGCGCTCGAGACGGTGATCGAGAAGCTGCAGGCGCACGGCACGTTCGTGGTGATGGCCGGCGTGCAGGCGCAGCCGCGGCAGGCGCTCGAGAGGGCCGGGCTGCGCGAGTCGCCGGGGAAGCTCGCGATCTGCGCCGGCGACGACGAGGCGCTCCTGATGGTGCGGATGTTCCTGGGGATCTCGGCGCCCGTCGCGGCCGCGGCGGGGACGGTCGGTCCCTAATCGCGGCGCCGTGCTCAGGGCAAAGGCAGGACGGGCGGACCCTCTCCCGACACGAGCGCGTCGAGGAGGTCCATCAAGGGACCGCCCGACGTGATGCGCAGGGCGAGGCCGCGCGTGTCCGCGGGCACGTCGAAGACGAACTCGGAGACGTGCGACTCGCCGGGCGGGATCTCGGCCGTCGGCTCGGGCGCACCGAGCGCGGCCTGGCCCACGGGCGAGACCTGATACCCTCTCCAATCCTCGTCGCGCAGGACGGCCCGGTAGTCGCCCATGCGGAAGGGCACTCTCTGCGAGTGGTTCGAGACCTTCAGCGCAACCACGCGGAACGCCCCGCGCGCGTCCGCGCGCTGCGCTCCTTCGCCGAGCGACGCGACCGTGCGCGACGAGACGACGCTGAACCCGACGTCCCCGTACACGATCTCCCCCCCCGGCGAAAGGACCCGCTCGCGCCGCACGAGCACCAGCGCGGCCACGACCGCGACGGCTCCGACCACGAGCGCGAGGATCGTGAGGGCCGCGAGTGTGGATCGTCCCGTAGCGCCGCTCATCGCTCCCCGCCTCACACCGCGTCGCTCCGTGCGATCCCGCCGAAGCGCCGCTCGCGCGTGCGGAACGACTCGATCGCCCGACGCAGCGCTGCGCCGTCGAAGTCGGGCCACATGCGGCGCGAGAAGACGATCTCGGTGGACGCGCACTCCCACAGGAGGAAGTCGGACAGTCGCCGCTCGCCGCCGGTGCGGATCAGGAGGTCGACCGCGCCGACCTCGTCGACGCCGGACAGGAGGCGCTCGAACCCCGCGCGCGCGCCGTTCGCCGCGCACAGCACGTGGAACCGGCGCGCCGCGCTCAAGATGGCGTCGCGCGAGGAGTAGTCGATCGAGGCCCACGCGCATCGCGGTCCCGGGGCGTGTAGGCGAAACAAGCGACGTTTTTGGGGTGAATGTGTAGAACGGCTGTCCGTTCGTGCTGCAGGTCACGATCGCGTGGGTCGTGAAGTCGCCGATCGTCCCCTGGTACACGCCGTAGTTCGTGTCGTCGGTCTGGCACGAATGGGTCCAGCCGAGCCGGATCTTCCCTCCCGGGACCTTGCGCACCTTCAGCGGGGTCCCCGGGACGTCGGCGCCGTCGGGGATGCTCCCCGCGCCGGGGCCCGTGCGGGTGGATTCCCCGTTCTCGTCCGGCATGTAGACGTAGGCCGCGCCGGCGTCCGTCATCGCACCGTCGGCGAACGGCGCGCCGCCGATCAGGTGCGGCCCCTGGAGCGCCAGACGCGCCCCGAGGCTGAGGTCTCGAGCCGCGAGGAGACGATCCCATACAGGACGGTCTCGTCCGGGCGGCGCGGCGCATAGCCGGATGACCCGCTGTGACCGCGCACGACGACGTTGCAGGCCGAAGAGCATGGGAGCAACAGGCCTCGAGGACAGCGGGGCGGCGTTGCCGGACGCGTGCCGCGGAATCCGGACACAAGCCGACGCATCGAGCGGGTCGTCTCCCGCGAGCCCCTATCCATGCAGCTTGACGTTGTCGAGCAGCCGCGTCGATCCGACCCGCGCGGCGACGATGAGCAACGCCTCGCCCGCGATCTGCTCCACCCGCGTGAACGTTTCGGGGTCCACGAGCCCCAGGTAGTCGAGCGCCACGGATTCCTCCGCTTCGAGCACTCGCTGTGCGGCCGCCAGCACCCGGACCGCACCCTGTTCGCCGCCGGCCGCGGCTGCGGCCGCGGCGGTCAGCGCGCGCGGGATGGCCAGGGCCGCCCGGCGCTCGGCCGCGCCGAGGAACCGATTGCGGCTGGACAGCGCCAGGCCGTCGGCGTCGCGCACGGTGGGCGAGACCAGGATCTCGACTTCGAACAGCAGGTCCTGGACCATACGGCGCACGACTGCGCACTGCTGCGCATCCTTCTGGCCGAAGACCGCCAGCGTGGGCTGCACGATCTGCAGCAGCTTGTGCACCACGGTGGCCACGCCCCGGAAATGGCCGGGCCGGCTCGCTCCTTCGAAATCGCGGGCCACCTCGGGAACATCGACGAAGGTCTGCGACCCCGGCGGATGGATCTCCTCCGCGGCGGGCGCGAACAAGTAGTCGACGCGCTCGGCGATGCATTGATCGGCGTCCGCCGCCAGGTCGCGCGGGTAGCGCTCGAGGTCGTTCTGGGAATCGAACTGTGCCGGGTTGACGAAGATCGAGACCACCAAGACGTCGCACAGCTCTCGGGCCCGGCGCATCAGGCTGAGGTGGCCCTCGTGCAGGGCGCCCATCGTCGGGACGAAGCCGACGCGCCGCCCGGCGGCGCCGGCTTGCCGCGAGATCTCCTTCATCGAACGCCAGCGGCGCAAGACTTCCACGGCTGTCTCCGCTCTAGCTGTAGGTTTCCTCGCGAGCCGGAAAGTCGCGCCCCCGCACGTCCTTGGCCCAACGCTGGACCGCGTCGATCTGCAGCTCGCGGGTGTTGGCGTAGCGTCGCACGAACTTGGGCGACGCCCCGGGCAGCATCCCCAAGAGGTCGTGGTACACGAGAACCTGCCCGTCGCACTCCGGACCGGCGCCGATGCCGATGGTCGGCACGGCGACCTCGGCCGTGATGCGCCCGGCCAGCTCCGCGGGAATGCCCTCGAGCACCAGGGCGAACACTCCCGCTCCGGCCAGGGCGGTGGCGTCGCGCAGCAACGCATCGGCCTCGTGCGGGTCGCGCCCCTGGACGCGGTAGCCCCCCAGACCGAGCACGGATTGCGGGGTCAGGCCGAGGTGGCCCATCAGCGGGATCTCGGCATCCAGGATGGCGCGGATCGCCTCCAGGCGCTTGGCCCCGCCCTCGAGCTTCACGGCGTCCGCGCCGGCCTCGCGCACGAAACGCGCGGCGTTGGCGGCGGCGGCCGCCGGGCCCAGGTGGTACGACATCCAGGGCATGTCCGCGATCAACAGCGCGCGGCGGCGGACCCGGCCGACGGCGCGCGCGTGGTGCAGCATCTCGTCCATTCCGACCGGCAATGTGGATTCGAAACCGAGCAGCACGTTGCCCAACGAATCCCCGACGAGCAGAGCGTCGACCCCTCCGGCCTCCGCCACCTCGGCGGTGACCGCGTCGTACGCCGTCAGCACCACCAGCGGCGGGCCGCTACCCTTGCGCTTGCCGAACACGGGAACGGTCATGCGGAATGGCGTGGACACGGGGGCCTCCTGCTTCTCCCCGCCGCGGGCCGCGCGCTGCGCATGCCGGCACTGGGTCGAGGGAATCAAAAGCCTGCGATCGCGGATAGGATAACTTCGCCCCGGCGCCGGTGCAATCGACCGCCCGACCGACGATTCAGTCCCCGGCGGACCGAGGTTGCAAGCTGGACTTCAGGCCGGCGAGCCGAGGGGCCGATAGTACTGGACTCCGTGCTCCATCTTGCAGATCTGATCGACCAGTTCGTCCAGGTGGCGCTCGTGGCGCACGAAGTCGATCGCCGTCGTATCGATGACCAGGAGCGGCGTCTGGTCGTAGTGGAAGAAGAAATAGTTGTAGGCCTTGTTGACCTCGTTGATGTAGGCCTCCGAGATCTCCAGCTCGTAGTCGCGGTTCCGGCCGCGGATGCGTTCGACGAGGGTCTTGGTCTCGGCTTGCAGGAAGATCACGAGGTCGGGCTTCGGCACCTGCGCATCGAGCAGGGAATACAGCTTGTCGTAGATCAGGAGTTCGCTGTCGTCCAGATTCAGGTAGGCGAAAATCTTGTCTTTGGGGAAGATGTAGTCGAGCAACGTGATCTGATGGAACAGGTCGCGCTGGGACAGCTCCTGCAACTGGCGGTAGCGCGACAGCAGAAAAAACAGCTGGGCCTGGAACGCCGCGCCCTGCTGGTCTGCGTAGAACTGCTCGAGGAAGGGGTTCTCGATGTCCTCCAGCACCTGGAAGGCATCGAACTTGCGCGCGAGGCGATCGACGAACGAAGTCTTGCCTACGCCGATCGGACCTTCAACGGCGATCGATCTGAACTTCATGCCTGGCGGCGCTCCGGCTGGTTCGAGTCGAAGGCCGGATTATACCAGCAAGGTCGAGCGGCCCGGCGGCGCGGACGATGGCGTCGCCCCGCAAGCGGCGGCACTCCTCGGCGACGGTCCGGCCGCTGGCCGGATTGCGGAGGCCAGGAGCGATCTCGCGCAGCGGCTCGAGCACGAAGCGCCGCTGCCACATCCGCGGGTGCGGCAGCTCGAGGCGATCGTCCAGCCACCGGGCATCGCCCCACAGGAGCAGGTCGAGATCCAGCGTGCGCGGCCCCTGCGGAACCTCGCGGGTGCGGCCCGCGCCGCGCTCGATCTCGAGCAGCCCCTCCAGCGCTGCCAGCGGGCCGCGATCCAGCGGAACCGCGAGCACCATGTTCAGGAACCAGCGGGAGTGGCGGACGCCGACGGGCTCGGTCTCCCACACGGAGGACAGGGCCAGCGGCGCGAGCCCGGCTCGCTCCAGACCGCCAACCGCTTCGCGGAGCCAGAGGCGGCGACGGCCCAGATTGCTCCCCACTCCGACGTAGCCGACCACGCCCCCATCCTACCCCACCCCGAGATCTCCCGTTCTCGGCTCGATGTTGAAGACGGGGGGGGCCGTCGCTATCATTCTTCCTTTCCGCGACGCCCGGGTCCGGGAGGCCTGCCCGAGGGCAGCGCCGGGGACTGCGGTCCAGCCGGCCGATGGAGGCGACACACGACATGGCGACCAAGAAGACCGATCCCCCCAAGGCCACCTCCGCCGACTACGACGCCGCGCTCGCCGACTTCACGGCGGGCGTGGACGCCCTGCGACGCGGCGACCACGGCCGCGCCAAGCAACATTTCGACCAGGTGCGCGCGGTGGCGCGCAACGAGCCCGAGATGGCCGATCGCGCCTCGCTCTACGCGCAGATCTGCGAGCGCAAGCTGCGCCCGCCCGACGCCGCCCCCGCGGGCGCGGAAGAGAAGTACCACCGGGCCGTCTTCCTGCTCAACGCGGGCGACATCGACGGTGCGTTGCAACAGTTGAATCGCGCGCTCGCGGACAATCCGCTGTCGGTCGACCTGCTCTACGTCCGGGCCTGCGCCTGGGCCCAGAAGGGCGCCGCCGAAAAGGCCGTGGGCGACCTGCGCCAGGCGATGGCCGTGGATGCGCGAGTCCGCTTCCAGGCCGTCAACGACCCGGACTTCGAACGGATTCGAGAAGAGCCGGCCTTCATCGACATCGTCGAGCCCTCGCCGACCGGAGCGTGATGTGCCGCGAGGGGGCGCGCCGCTGACCGTGGTGGTCCTGGCCGCGGGCCAGGGCACCCGCTTGCGGTCGAAGACGATCAAGCTGCTGCACCCGGTGGCCGGCCGCCCCATGGTCGTGCTCGTCGTCGAGACCGTGCGGGCCCTCGACCCCTCCCGGATCGTGGCCGTGGTCGGTTTTCAGGCCGAGCGCGTGCGCGAAGCCCTGGCCGACCAGCCCTGCGAGTTCACGCTGCAGCGGGCGCAGCGGGGCACCGGCCACGCCGTCCGGCAGGCCGCTTCTCGAATAGGACCGCGCTCGACGGTGCTGATCGTCAACGGCGACCTGCCGCTGATTCGCCCGGCCACCCTGCGCTCCCTCGTGGCTCGCCACCGGCGCGCGGGAGCCGCGCTGAGCCTGCTGACGACCGTCGTCCCCGACCCGACCGGTTACGGCAGGATCGTCCGCGACGGCCGCTCGCGCCTCGAACGCATCGTCGAACACAAGGACGCGAGCCCGGCCGAGCTGCGGATCGCGGAGATCAACGCCGGCATCTACTGCGCCGAGGCCGACAAGCTGATGCCCGCGCTGCGCCGGCTGCGCCCCGACAACGCCCAGCGCGAGTACTACCTGACCGACGCCATCGAGCGGCTGCTGGACCAGGGCGAGACCGTGCTCGCGGTGTGCCATCCGCAGTCGGAGGAGGTCCTGGGAGTCAACACGCGTCAGGAGCTGGCCGGCGCCTCCACGGCGCTCTACGCGCGCAAGGCGGCCGAGCTGCAGAACCAGGGGGTGACGTTGCTCGACGCCTCGCGCACCTGGGTCGATCCCCGGGCACGGATCGGCCGTGATTCGCTGGTCTACCCGGACGTGATCATCGAGGGTGCCACGGTGATCGGCGCGGACTGCGTCGTCCGGCCGGGCTGCCGCTTGGTCGATTGTCGGATCGGGCCTAACGTCGAGATCAAGGACCACAGCCTGCTCGTCGACAGTCGGATCGGCGAGGGGGCTCGGGTCGGGCCCTTCGCCCACCTGCGGCCGGGCTCGGTGCTCGGCCCGCGGGCGCGCGTCGGCAACTTCGTCGAGCTCAAGGAGACCACGCTGGGCCGGGGCAGCAAGGCCTCGCACCTCAGCTATCTGGGGGACGCCTCGATCGGCGCCGACTGCAACGTCGGCGCCGGCACGATCACCTGCAACTACGACGGAACGCGCAAGCACCGGACGACGCTCGGGCGGGGGGCCTTCATCGGCAGCGATGTACAGCTCGTGGCGCCGGTCGTGGTGCAGGCCGGGGCCTACGTCGCGGCGGGAACCACGGTCACCGAGGACGTGCCCGCCGGCGCGCTGGCCATAGGTCGTGGCCGTCAACGCAACGTCGCCGGCTGGGTCAAGCGGCGCCGCTCCCGCTAGGAGCGTATATTGTCCGCGCGGCGGGTCGCGGGATCGTGTTTCGAGGGAAGCCCTCCATGTGCGGAATTGTCGGCTACATCGGTCCCAAGAACCCCGTCGACGTGCTGATCGAGGGACTGCGCCGGCTGGAGTACCGGGGTTACGACTCGGCCGGCGTGGCCGTGCTGGACGACGCGGGCGCCATCACCATCCGCCGCGCTCCGGGCAAGCTGCGGGACCTCGAGACGGTCATCGCCCGCCAGCCCCTCGCCGGAACCTATGGAGTAGGCCACACGCGCTGGGCCACGCACGGTCGCCCCTCCGAGGAGAACGCCCACCCGCACCGGGACTGCACGGGCCGCGTCGTGGTCATCCACAACGGCATCATCGAAAACTACCTCGAGCTGAAGCACGAGCTGGAAGCGCAGGGGCATCGCTTCGTGACCGAGACCGATACCGAGGTGGTGGCCCACGCCATCGAACAGGGGCTGCGGTCGAACGGGGCCGATCTGGTCAGCGCCTTCCGCGACGTGCTGCCGCGGCTGACCGGGATCTACGCGATCGTGGCCGTCTCGGCCGACTCGCCGAAAACGATCGTGGCGGCGCGGCTCGGCCCGCCGCTCGTGGTGGGCGTCGGCCTCGGCGAGTTCTTCGTGGCCTCGGACATCCCGGCGATTCTCGAGCACACCAAGGACATGATCTTCCTCGACGACCGCGAGATGGTCGTGGTGCGCCCCGACGGCCCGGCGTTCACGGACCTCGCCGGCCGGCCGATCGCCAAGTCCGTCGACCGCATCCCTTGGGATCCGATCATGACGGAGAAGGGTGGCTACAAGCATTTCATGCTGAAGGAGATCCACGAGCAGCCGCGCGCGGTGCGCGACACGCTGCTCGGTCGCGTGTCGCTGGAGTCGGCCGAGATCCTGCTGGAAGAGATCAACTTCAGTGACGACGAGCTGCGGCGGGTCGAGCGCTTGGCGGTCGTGGCCTGCGGCACGTCGTGGCACGCGGCTCTCGTGGGCAAGTTCTGGCTGGAGCGGCTGGCCCGCCTGCCGGTCGACGTGGACTACGCTTCCGAGTTCCGCTATCGCCAGCCCCTGCTCGACGCCAGAACCCTGGCGGTCTGCATCAGCCAGTCGGGCGAGACGGCGGACACGCTGGCCGCGTTGCGCGAGGCCAAGGCCTGCGGGGCCCCGGTGGTGGGCATCTGCAACGTCCGGGGCTCGATGCTGACCCGCGAGGCCCGGGGAACCGTGTACACGCACGCCGGACCGGAGATCGGGGTGGCGTCGACCAAGGCGTTCACGAGCCAGCTCTGCGCGCTGGTGCTGTTGGCGGTCAAGCTGGCGCGCGTGCGCGGCACGCTGAACGACGACCAGCTGCGCGAGCTGATCGGCCACCTGTACCACATCCCCGCCGCCATGGAGCAGTACCTCGAGCGCGACGAAGCGATCCAGGCTCTAGCCAAGAAGTTTCAACAACACCGCGACTTCCTGTACCTGGGCCGAGGCGTCAATTATCCGATCGCGCTCGAAGGCGCGCTCAAGCTCAAGGAGATCTCTTACATCCACGCCGAGGGCTATCCCGCCGGCGAGATGAAGCACGGTCCGATCGCGCTGATCGACGAGGCGATGCCCGTCGTGGCCATCGCGCCCCGCGACGGCGTGTACGAAAAGATGCTGTCCAACATCGAGGAGGTGAAGGCGCGCTCGGGCGTCGTCATCGTGCTGAGCGACGCAGCCGACAGCGGGCTCGCGGCCAAGGCCGACTCGCTGATCGTCGTGCCCCGCACGCACGAGCTGCTGTCGCCGCTCCTGATGGTCCTGCCCTTGCAGCTGCTGGCCTATCACATCGCTCTGTTGCGTGGTTGCGACGTGGACCAGCCACGCAACCTGGCCAAGAGCGTCACCGTCGAGTAGCCTCGCGCTGCCCGAGCGTCGGCCGGCCACGCGTATAATGCGTCCGCGGCCCGCCGATCCACGGCAGGGTCTGGCCGTGGATCGCAAGATCTTCTCGCCGTGAGGTAGCCGTGTCGATGCTGGACGGGTCCGGTGCAACCCCCGCGGGACGCGGAACCGAGCTGGCGGGCCTCAACGCCGCGCAGCGCGAGGCGGTGACGCACGAAAACGGCTCGTTGCTTGTGCTGGCCGGCGCGGGCTCGGGCAAGACGCGCGTCATCACCCAGCGCATCGCCTGGCTCGTCCGCGAGCGGGCCGTGCCGCCGTGGAACATCGTGGCCGTCACCTTCACCAACAAGGCGGCGGCCGAGATGCGCGAGCGCGTGGAGCGGCTGCTCGGCGCCCGCGCGGCGGGAGCCTGGATCGGCACCTTCCACGCGCTGTGCGTGAGGATCCTGCGACGGGACGGCGGGCCCGTGGGGCTGGCGCCCGGCTTCAACATCTACGATACCGACGACCAGTTGTCCTTGATCCGACGCGTCCTGGGGGACGAGGGTCACGAGGAGACCGCGCTGCCCCCTCGGACGCTCTTGTCGCGCATCTCGCGGGCCAAGAACGCGATGCAGTCCCCGGACGAGCTGGCGGCCAAGGCGTTCACGCCCGAACGCCAGCTGTTGGCCCGGGTCTATGCCGGATACCAGGAAGCGTTGCGCAAGGCCAATGCCGCGGATTTCGACGACCTGTTGCTCAAGACCCTCGAGTTGTTCCGCGGGCAGGCCGCCCTGGCCCAGCGCTACGCCGAGCACTGCCGACACTTGCTGGTCGACGAATATCAGGACACGAACCGCCCGCAGTATCTGCTGATCCGGGCGCTGTCGGCCCGTCACGGCAACGTCTGCGTCGTGGGCGACGAGGACCAGTGCATCTATCGCTTCCGCGGGGCGGAGCTGCGCAACATCCTGGAGTTCGAGTCCGATCACCCGGGAACCCGCACGATCCGCCTGGAGCAGAACTATCGCTCGACCGGCACGATCCTGCGCGCGGCGGGCGCGGTCGTGGCCCACAACGTGCAGCGCAAGGGCAAGACGCTGTGGACCGACAACCCCCTGGGCGAGCAGGTCGAGCTGTATCGCGCGCCCGACGACCGCTCCGAAGCCGCGTGGGTGGCCCAGCGCGCTCGCCGCCTGGAGCCCGGGGTCGGATACAACGGCATCGCCGTGCTCTATCGCACGAACGCGCAGTCCCGCCTGTTCGAGGAGATTCTCCGGCGTGACGAGATCCCGCATCAGGTGGTCGGCGCCGTGCAGTTCTACGCCCGCAAGGAGGTCAAGGACGTCCTGGCCTACTTGCGGCTGGCCGCCAATCCGGCCGACGACGTCGCCTTTCGGCGAGCGATCAACACCCCGCCCCGCGGAATCGGCGCCGCCTCCCTGGAGTCCATGGAGCGGCTGGCCTCCGCCGCCGGCCTCTCGCTCCTGGAAGCGGCGACCCGGGCGGCGGCGACCCCACGCCTGCTGACGACGCGCGTGACCCGGCAGCTCGGCGACTTCCTGGCGCTCGTCGCCGAGCTGGCGCGCATGTCCGTTGAGCAACCGGTGGCCCTGCTCCTGGAACGGGTCGTCGCCGCGGTCGACTACGCGGCCTACCTCGAGAAGGCCTATCCCGGCCTGGGGGCGGAGCGGATGGAGAACGTGCAGAGCCTGATCTCCGCGGCGGTCGAGTACGCCGAAGAGGTCGACGAGGGGACGCTGGCCGGCTTCCTCGACCGCTCCGCGCTCGTGGCCGATGCCGACGACGTCGGCCGCGTGCCGGGCGTGACGCTGATGACCGTTCACAGCGCCAAGGGGCTCGAGTTCCCGGTCGTGTTCCTGACCGGGCTCGAGGAGCAGCTCTTCCCCCATGCGATGTCGACCGCGAGTGACGACGACATCGAGGAGGAGCGGCGCCTGTGCTACGTGGCGATGACCCGCGCTCGGCAGCGGCTCCTGCTGTCGCAGGCTCACTTCCGTCGGGTGCAGGGCGTGCTGCTGCCCGCGCGCTCCTCCCGCTTCCTGGCCGAGATCCCCGAGGAGCTGCTGGAGCTGGTCCCGGCCCCGGCCGGCCCGCTCGAGGGCGGCGACCGGCCGCCCTGGGCCGAGGGCGTCCTATACGGCTCGTCGGCTGCGGCGGCCGCGCGGCGCCGCAGCCCCGTGCGCGAGCCCGACCCGCGGCCGCGGGCTGCCGCCGCCGGTCCGCACCCCGACGGCTACGATGTCGGGGCCGGCGTGCGCCACCCGCGCTTCGGCCGGGGGCGCATCCTCGACCGCGAGGGCCAGGGCCAGCACCTGAAGCTGACGATCCATTTCGCCGAGCACGGGCGCAAGAAGATCCTGCCCGCCTACACGCGCCTCGAAGTCCGGGCGGAGTGAGCCGGCGCTGACGAAGCTCAGGTCAGGTCGAGACGTTCGCCGGGTCGAACGACCTGGGCCTTGCCGCCTCGCGCCTCGACCTTGCGCACGAACTCCCGCGGGTCGGCCCGGATCAGGTCGAAGGTGTCGTAGTGCATCGGGATGTTCACGCCGGCCGCCAGGAATTCCGTGGCCTTGACCGCGTCGTCGATGCCCATCGTGAAATTGTCGCCGATCGGCAAGAGCGCCACGTCCAGCGGTCCGTTGAGCTCCGCGATCAGCCGCATGTCCAGGAACACTCCGGTGTCTCCCGCGTGGTAGATCCGCTTGCCCCCCATGTGGAGCAGGATGCCGGCGGGGTTGCCCAACGGTTCTCCCCCGGGCCCGCTCGACCCGTGGTGCGCGATCGTGAGCTTGACCCGGCCGAAGGGGAACTCGTGCGCGCCGCCGATGTGCAGGGGGTGGCCGCTGCAGCCCTGCCCCGTGCAGTGGCCGACGATCTCGAAGTTGGCGACGACGAGGGCTCCCGTCCCGCGGGCGATCTCCACGGCGTCGCCGAGGTGGTCCGCGTGCCCGTGGGTCACGAGCACCGCGTCGAGCCTTTCGAACGACTGCGGGCCGACGTCGGCCAGCGGGTTGCCGGTGAGAAACGGGTCGATCAGCACGCGGTGGGCACCGGCCGAGATCTCCCAGCAGGAGTGTCCGTGATACTCGAGGCTCACCATGCTCGACTCCTATGCCCGGGGGCGGGCTTCAGCGCAAGATCTCCCGGAAGGAATCACGGGCCGCGCCGATCGTGGCCTGAACCTCGTCCTCGCCGTGGGCCAGTGAGACGAACAGCGCCTCGAACTGGGACGGAGGCAGGTGGACCCCGCGGGAGAGCATGGCGTGGAAGAACCGCGCGTAGAGCCCCGTATCGCAGGTGGCGGCCGAACGAAAATCGCTCACCGGACCTTCCGCGAAGAACAGCGTCAGCATCGATCCCACGCGGTTGATCGTGACCGCCAGGCCCGCCTCCTGCGCGGCCTGGCCCAGCCCGCGCGCCAGCGCGGCCGAGGTCGCTTCGAGCCGCCGATAGGCCTCGCCGTCGAGCAAGTCGAGGGTCTCGATGCCGGCCCGCATCGCCAGCGGATTGCCGGAGAGCGTGCCGGCCTGGTAGATCGGACCGTCCGGAGCCACCTGGTCCAGCAGCTCCGACCTTCCGCCGTAGGCCGCCGCCGGCAAGCCGCCGCCCATGATCTTGCCCAGGCAGGTCAGATCGGGCCGGACGCCGTACAGCTCTTGCGCGCCGCCGGCATGGACGCGGAACCCGGTCATCACCTCGTCGAAGATCAGCAGGACGCCGTGGGCCGCCGTCAACTCGCGCACGGACTCGAGGTACCGCGCCGCGGGGGGCACGACGCCCATGTTGCCAGCGACGGGCTCCAGGATCATGCTGGCGATCCCCCCGCCGCGCTCTCGCAACAGCCGCTCGACCGCTTGCGAGTCGTTGAACGGCACGACGTGGGTCAGGGCGGCGAGCGGCCGCGGGATCCCGGGGCTGTCGGGGAGGCCGAGGGTCAGCACGCCCGAGCCGGCCCGCACCAAGAGCGAGTCGACGTGCCCATGGTAACAGCCCGCCGCCTTGATGATCTCGTCGCGCCCCGTCGCGCCCCGGGCCAGGCGCAGCGCGGACATCGTGGCCTCGGTTCCCGTGGAAACGAAGCGCAGCCGCTCGCACGAGGGAATCCGCTGGCAAACCCGCCGCGCGAGTTCGGTCTCGACGGCGGTCGGCATGCCGAACGAGCTGCCCAGCGCGGCCTGCTCCCGGAGGGCGCCGACGACGCGCGGATGCGCGTGGCCGGCGATCAGCGGCCCCCAGCTGCACACGTAATCGATGTACTCGCGTCCCTGACTGTCGCGGATGCGCGCGCCCCGGCCGCTCTCCACGAAGACGGGCGTCCCACCCACGGCGCCGAACGCGCGAACGGGACTGTTCACGCCGCCGGCGATGTAGCGCCGTGCCTCGTCGAACAACTCGCGCATCTTTCCGCCGCGACGCGCCGGATCAGCGCAGCAAGCGCGCCGCTTCCCGCGCGTGGTAGGTCAGGATGATGTCCGCCCCCGCGCGCTTGATCGCCGTCAGCACCTCGAGCATGGCGCGCTCGCGCTCGATCCATCCGCGCGCCGCCGCGGCCTCGAGCATCGAGTACTCGCCGCTCACGTTGTAGGCCGCCAGCGGAACCCGGTAAGTCTCCTTGACCCGCCGGATGACGTCCAGGTAGGCCAGGGCCGGCTTGACCATCACGATGTCGGCCCCCTCCTCGAGGTCGAGCCCCACCTCGCGCAGCGCCTCGTCGCTGTTCGAGGGGTCCATCTGGTAGGTCCGCCGGTCGCCGAACGCCGGGGTCGAGCCGGCGGCCTCGCGAAACGGTCCGTAGAAGGCCGAGGCGTACTTGGCGGCGTAGGACAGGATGGCGACCTCGTTCCGTGCTTCCTCGTCCAGCCGGCGACGGATGGCGGCGACCCGCCCATCCATCATGTCCGAAGGGGCCACGACGTCGACCCCGGCGCGGGCGTGCGAGGACGCGATGCGGGCCAGAAGCTCGAGGGTCCGGTCGTTGTCGACGTCGCCGTCCTCGATCACGCCGCAGTGTCCGTGACTCGTGTACTGGCACAGGCAAATGTCGGTCATGACCAAGAGGTCGGGACAGTCCCGCTTCAGCCGGCGCACGGCGGTCTGCACCGGGCCGTCGTCGGACCAGGCGGCGCAGCCGATCTCGTCCTTCTCCAGCGGCAGGCCGAACAGCATCACGGCACGGACGCCGTCGGACAGGGCGGCGCCGGCCTCCTCGACCACGAGGTCCGGCGACAGCTGATGCTGGCCCGGCATCGCGGCGATCTCGCGCCGGAGGCCCGTACCGGGCCGGACGAACAAGGGGTAAACGAAATTGCGCGGGTCGAGCGTGGTCTCGCGGACCAGCTCGCGGATGGCGCTGGTGCGACGCAGCCGGCGGGGGCGTGTCAGCGGAAACACGGGTCACTCGTCTGCTTCGTCCGGCTCGGCGTGAAAGAAGAACTCGCCGCAGGCCAGGCTGCAAAAATCGGTGCCGCGGGATTCGGTGCCATGCTCGTCGCAGTAGTGCTTGCGGCAGACCCGGCACCGGTTCAGCGGCGCCTCGTCTTCGGGCTTCTGGCACTGAAAGCACGCGGTCTTCACGCCATTCGATCCTCTGCAAGCCGGCGCTTGCGATCCGTGCGGCGCCCAGGGTAGAGTGTCGCCGCTTCCACTGGCGGCGTAGCTCAGCGGTAGAGCGAGGGACTCATAACCCCTAGGTCCGTGGTTCAACTCCACGCGCCGCTACCAGACGCACGCGCGTTCCGCGATTCACTCGAGGTCGTCCAAGAGCGCCCGCATTCGAGGCAGGGCGCCTTCGATCTCCGCCAGAGTGACGGCGCCGACGGACAGCCTGAACCAACCGCTGTTCTCCTCGAGACCGAAAGCCTGGAACGGAATCACGCCGACGCCGGCGCGCTCGAGCAGTTGCTGCCGGATCGCCTCGTTGCTGTCCAGCTCCACCCCGCCGAGCCGGCGCCCGACGAGGTCCAGGCACATCGACAAGTAGATCGCTCCCTGTGGATTGATGCAATCCACGGGGTAGCCCGACGCCCGCAGCTTCATCAACCCGTGGTGCAGCGCGTCCAGCCGCTCCTGAACGCGCCGGATCATCTGCGCCGAGAAGGCTTCGACCGCGGCGTCGTCGTTCATGAACTCGGCCACGGCCACCTGCTCGGCGCGGGGCGCCCAAGCGCCCACGTGACCCAGGAAGTTCTTCATCCGGTGGGTCAGCTCGGGAGCCGCCAGCACCCAGCCCACCCGCAGCCCGGTCGCGGCGAAGCCCTTGGAGATGCCGTCCAGGCTGATGACCCACGGCGCCGCGGCGGGCAGGATGGTCGCGGGCATGACATGGCGCTTCGCGCCGAAGACGAGCAGCGAGTAGACCTGGTCGTGCAACAGGAACAGGTGCTCGCGCCCCTGCCGCGCGCGCCGACCGTTCTCCTCGACGATGGCCTCGAGGATCCGCAGCAGCAGCTGCTCCTCGATGACGGTCCCGGTGGGGTTGAGCGGCGAGTTGATGCAGATCATGCGGGCCGTGGCCAGGTGCGGAGCCAATTGCTCCAGCGTGGGCATGAACCCCTCCTCGGCCCGCGTGGGAATGGCCACCCCCTCGGCGGCCGTCATCCAGCAGTAATGGTTGTTGTTCCAGGACGGGACCGGGTAGACCACCTTGTCTCCCGGGTTGACCACGGCCCGGTAGGCGCCGTAGAGGATCGGCCTCGCCCCCCCCGCGATCAGCACGGAACTCACGGGATAGCGCGCCCCGAAGCGGCGCGCGGTGAAGTCGGTGACCGCCTGGCGCAGGACGGCCAGCCCGTTTGAGGGCGGATAGTTGGTCTCTCCCGCCGCGAGGGCGCGCTGCAGTGCCTCGAGCAGCGGGTCGGGGACCGGGAAGTACCGGGGATTGAAGTCGCCGACGGTGAGATTGCAGACGGACTGGCCGCCCGCCTCGAGCTCGCGAATGTCGGAGGCGATCTTCAGGATCTCGGAGCCGATCAGGCCGCGCGCCCGCTCCGACAGCGAGCGGTCGACCGCGGAGGGCTCGCCGAAGCTCAGCGTCGGCGCGGTCTGGGGTTGCACCATGGGCCCGATTCTACCCGGGACGGAGCGGTAAGACCACCCCGAGCGACCGCTCGGCTCAGGGGCGGCTCGTGGGCGTGATCACGACCTCCAGCCGCTCGCCGTCGCGCAGGCAGATCACCTTCACGCTCTCACCGATCTTGACCGAGCCGAGCGCGTAGGTGTAGTCGTAGATGTTGGCGATCCTCTGTCCGGAGAATTCGACGATCACGTCGCCCTCGCGCAACCCGGCGCGCTCCGCGGGCCCCCCCGCGATCACGCCGCTCAAGCGCAGCCCCTCGACCTCGGTCGCGTAGTCCGGGATCGTCCCGGTATAGGCCCGCAGGGCCTCCCGCTCTCCGGTGGTTTTCTGGTCGCGCTCGACCTTGACGTAGCCTGGCCGCTCGTCCAGCCGATCGAGTTTCGAGGCGAGGATCGCTGCGAAGCGGGCGACGCGCTCGAGATCTTCGTAGTTGACCGTGTCGGGGCGATCGGTCGGTCGGTGGTAGTCCTCGTGATTGCCGGAGAAGAATCCGACGATCGGCACGCCGGCCAGGTACCAGGTCGACGCATCGGTCGGCAGGTAGGGATCCAACTGCGTGCGGGCGTCGAAGCCGACGACGACGTTCGTCTGCTCGATCAGACGCGGCCAGACCGGACTCGAGCCCACGCCCTGCAGGTTCAGTCGGTTCTCGCGCACCCGACCCACCATGTCGAAGTTGAGGTAGGCCGAGACCTCGTCGAGCGGCAGGGGGGGCTGCCTCACGAAATGGCTCGAACCCAGGAGCCCCAGCTCCTCGCCCGACCAGAAGGCGAGGATCACGGCGCCGCGCCGCGGCCCGGCGGCGAGGCGCGCTCCGGCTTCGAGCACCGCCGCGACCCCCGAGGCGTTGTCGTCGGCGCCGGGGTGGACCTGCCCCTGCTCGTCGCGCTTCGCCAGCGAGTTCCCGTGCCGGCCGTATCCCAGGTGATCGTAATGGGCTCCCAGCACGACAGAACGGCCCGGCCGTTCCGCCGAATCCGTGGCCGACGACGGCGGCAGCAGACCGACGACGTTGTGCCCGGTGCGCCGCTCGCGCTCGACCTTGACCTCCAACCCGACCGTGACCTCCGGAACGTCGAATCCACGGACGTGCGGGTTGCCCGTGTCGAGAGCGCTCTGCGCCGCCGCGAGCCCGCCGGGGATGGAGCGGAAGATCCTGTCGGCCACGGCGCCGCTGACGCTCGCGGCAACGATCCCGGAGCCGGACAGCGCGGCGTCGAACTTGGCGTCGATCGTCGCGCCGGCGCCGGGAGAGTGAGGTCCCGTGACCACGAGCAGCGCGCTGGCGCCGCGCTCGCGCGCCACGAGGGCCTTGTGGCGCAGTCCGGCGTAGCGACTGAGCTGCGCCCGTGTGCCCTCGTCCACCTTCTCGGGCCAGTAGCGCAGCACGACGACGATCTTGCCCGCGACGTCGAGGCCGGCGTAGCTGTCGTAGCTCGACCCGGCCTGATCGGATACCACGAGCCCGTAGCCGGCGAAAACCGGCGAGCCGCGAACCGCGCCGTTGTCGGAAAACGAGAGGCCACGGACGTGCTCGATGGCCGCCCAGCGCTCCGCTTCGGCGGCCTCCCCGCTCCCCCGGATCTCCAGCGTGGAGCCGGCGTCGTTCGTGCCCGCCGTGAAGTCGAAGCCGAGCAGGAATCCATCGGCTCCCTGGACGGGGATTCCCCCCAGGGCTTCGAGCTCGCCTGCCAGATAGTCCGCCGCGGAGCGCTCGCCCGGGCTGCCCGTCAGACGGCCTTCGCGGTCGGGAGCGGCCAGGAACTCGACGTGCCGTTGCAGGCGTTCCGCCGGCGTCGTCGGCGCCGCCGCCCCGAGCAGACACAGGGCGGCGGCAGCGGCCAGCCCGCGCGCCGACCGAGCGATCACGTCAGGGCCCGTCCGCGGGCGGTCGTCGCGGCGGGGCTGCGCCGAGCGCCGCCAGCGCCGCCGAGTGGTTCCAGTCCGCCAGCATGATCTGGCCCGGGCCGCCGTGGCGCGTCGAGGTCCAGGACAGCTGCCGGCCGTCCGGGGAGATCACGGGCAAGCCGTCGAACCCGGTCGCGTGGGTGATCCGCGCGGGCTCCTTCAGCCCCTCGCTGTCCACGAGGAACAGTTCGAAATTCTCGAAGCCGAGCTTGTTCGAGGTGAACAGGACGTACTCGCCCGAGGGATGCGGAAACGGCGCCCAGCTCATCGACCCGAAGTCGGTGAGCCGACGCGGCTCCGCTCCGTCGGCGCGCATGCGCCACACGTCGGCGATCAGCCCATCGGCCTCGAAGCGGCGCCAGACGATCCAGCGGCCGTCGGCCGAAAAGAACGGGCCGCCGTCGTAGCCCCGCGCCTCGGTCAGCCGGCGGAGCTCCGACCCGTCGGCGCGCATGCGGTAGATCTCGGCAAAATAGGAGGGATCCGTGGACAGACGGCCGCGCTCGGCCGCGGGCAGGTCCGGCTCGAACGCGGATCGCGTGGAGGTGAACACGATCCACTCGCCGTCGGGGGAGTAGCTGCCCTCGGCGTCGTAGCCGGGGCTTTCGGTGAGTCGCCGCGGCACGCCGGCGCCGGACGCCACGTACAGCTCCATCTCGGGGTCGAAGTCCCAGTCGTAACGGCGCTCTTTCCCCGAGGCCCGGAAGTCGATCTCGGCCTGCTGCAGCTCGCGGCTCCGCGGGTCGTGGTGGGTCGCCGCGAACAGGATCTCGGGGCCGCCCGGCCGGAAGTACGCGCACGTCGTCTTCCCCAGCCCGGTCGACACGCGCCGGGTCTCCCCCGTCGCGAAGTCGAGGACGTAGATCTGGAAGAACGGGTTGCCCGGCTCGCGCTCGCTCTGGAAGACCAGCGCGGAGCCGTCCGGCGCGAAGTAGCCTTCGCCGGCTCGGCGTCCCTCGTAGGTCAGCTGGCGTGCCCGGGTCAGGAAACGCGCCTCGGCGGCGCCACCGGGTGGAGTGTCGCCGGCTCCGGTTGCGGCCGAGAGCGCGCAGGCTGCGATGAGCCCAGCCGCGGCGCCGCGCGGGGCCACGGGAACGAACGGCGATCTCGACTTGCCGAGGTGTGGCGTCATGGTGCGGGACCCGGCGCGCGACAGAGCCGGCGATTCTAGCAGAACCGCCCCGCTGGGCCAGCCGCCCGAGCGACTTCGACCGGCAAGAAATGGCCTGTTTCCGCACCAAAAACCTCGCGCGCCCCGGCGACTGCCGCGCCGCCGCCCCGCGCTCGTCATAGGTGCTGAAAACACGGGGAGATCCACGTAAATTTAGGGCTGGGTTGCCCCGGACAACGAAATGCTCACCGGAAGGCCATGGACCGGGTTCGTGGGTTGCGTCCTCTTGGCGGGGGCATTCGCGACGTCCTCCGTCCGGGCCCACCCCGACCTCGAGCGGCAGATCGCCGATGTCACGACGAGACTCGAACTCGCGCCGCGCGATGCGGAGCTGTACCTCCATCGCGCCGAGCTGTACCGGGTTCATCGGGACTGGCCGGCGGCCGAGGCCGACTACGCCAGGGCGCGCCGGCTGCAGCCCCGCCTGGCGATCGTCGATTTCTACCTGGGCCGGATGAAGCTCGAAGCGGACCGGCCGAAGGAAGCCAAGAAAGCCCTCGACCGTTTCCTTTCGCGGGAGCCCGATCATGCGCGAGCCCGGATCGCGCGAGCGCGAGCGCTCGTGAAGCTCGGCGATCCGCTCGCCGCGGTGGCGGACTACACGCGCGCGCTCGCCGGATTCGACGAGGACCAGCGTCCCGAGCCTGAGGTCTACCTCGAACGCGCGCGGGCCCTGGCCGCTCTGGGCGACGCGCACGCCGACGCGGCGCTGCGCGGCCTCGACGAGGGTCTGGCGCGGCTCGGACAGCCCGTCACGCTGCAACTGTACGCGATCGAGATCGAAGTCGAGCGTGGCCGGCACGACGCCGCGCTCGAGCGCCTGCAGGCGATCGCCGATTCGGCCGAGCGGCAGGAAAGCTGGCTCGTGCGTCGCGCGGAGATCCTCGAGGGCGCGGGGCGTGTCGGCGAGGCCCGCGACGCCTACGCCTCGGCGCTGGCCGCCGTCGCGGCGCTCCCGCCCAACCGCCGCGGCAACCGCGCGATGCGCCGGCTGGAGCAGCAGGCCCGCGCGGCCCTGGAGCGATTGGATGCCGGCTCGCCGAACTGAGCACGAGGTGCGCCCACCGGCCGCACGGGCCTGGACGCGGCACTGCGCCGTCGCCGTGGCCGTGGGGTTGTTCGGGACCGTCGCGGCTGCCGGAGACACCCTCCCCGGCCTACCGGATCGGGCCGGCGGCATGGCCCCCGGCCCGCTGCTGCTGCGCGGGCCCTATCTTCAACTGGGAACCCCGACGAGCGTGATCGTGCGCTGGCGCACCGATGTCGCGGTGGACTCCCGGGTCGTCTACGGCCCGGCCGTCGAATTGACGGGCGGGCCGGCCGCAGGGCCGCTTCCGGGCAGCTTGGTCCACTCGGTCGAGGATCCGAGCCTCGTGACCGAGCACGAGGTCCAGCTCGACGGCCTCCAGCCGAACCGGCGCTACTACTACGCGGCGGGCCACGGCGCGGGAGGGTCGTTCGAGCCGCTGGCCGGCGGCGACGCCAGCCATTTTTTCGACACCCCGCCCGCCGCGGGACTGCCCAAGCCGACGCGCATCTGGGCCCTGGGCGATTCAGGCAGCGCCAACCAGGACGTGCGCGACGTGCGCGACGCCTACCTGGATTACTCGGCCGACGTCGCCAACGGGGGTGCCAACGCGCGGCACACCGAGCTCTGGCTGATGCTCGGCGACAACGCCTATCCGCAGGGCACCGACCAGCAGTACCAGGCGGCGCTCTTCGACGTTTTCGGAGAAATGCTGGGCCGCTCCGTGCTGTGGGCCACGCCCGGCAACCACGACCTCTTCGATGGCAGGCTGGGAATCTGGCCCTACGAAGCCCTGTTCACCTTCCCCCGCGAGGGAGAAGCCGGCGGCGTGCCTTCCGGGACCGAAACTTATTACTCGTTCGACTACGCCAACATCCATTTCGTCTCGTTGGACTCGGCGTTCTACTCGGCCGGTCTGCTCGACCGGACCGGCATGCTGCCCTGGCTCGAGGCCGACCTCGCCGCCACGGACCAGGAGTGGATCATCGCCTTCTTCCACCACCCGCCTTACAGCAAGGGGAATCACGACTCGGACGACCCCCAGGATTCGAACGGCCGGCTGATCGAGATGCGGACTCTCGTCGTGCCCATCCTCGAGGCCCATGGGGTCGATCTCGTGCTCGCCGGCCACAGCCACTCCTACGAGCGCTCGTTCCTGATCCACGGCCATCTCGGCGACTCGAGCACCTTCGATCCGGGGGTCCACCTCGTCGACGGCGGCGACGGGGACGAGAGCGGCGGCGGGGCCTATCAGGCCGCCGGCCCCGGCGCGGTCTACGCCGTGGCCGGAAACGGGAGCGTCCTCGCTCCGGGTGCCGCCGAGGCGCTGGGCGGCCCCGCCGGGTCTCCGCCGCATCCGGCCATGCTCAGGTCGATCTACGTGCTCGGTTCGCTCGTGATCGACGTGGACGGCAACCGTCTCGACGCGATCATGCTCGACGAAGCCGGAGTGATTCGCGACCGCCTGACCCTGTTCAAGGGCGATCCGCCGGTCCCGCCCGTGGCGGACTTCACCGCCGATCCGATGGGCACGCCCTGGCCCCAGAGCGTGCAGTTCACCGACGCGAGCGAAAACCAGCCGACTGTCTGGCATTGGGACTTCGAGGACGACGGGATCGTCGACAGCGTCGAGCCCGATCCGGTTCACGAATACGTGGTGGCCGGGAGCTACTCCGTGCGGTTGACCGTCGCCAACTCGACGGGCAGCGACGAGATCCTCAAGCTCGGCCTGGTCTGCGTGACCGCAGGACTGCCGGGCGCGATCAGCGGCCTGGTCCTGGGATCGGACAAGTCGACCCTGGCCTGGGAGACCGACCCGAACGCCACGGGATACGATGTCGCCAAGGGCCGGCTCGACGAGCTGATCGAGAGCCACGGCGATTTCGGCGGGACCGCCGAGTGCCTGGACAGCGTCGTGCCACCCCTCGCCATCGATCTCGAGACGCCGGGTTCGGGCCAGGCGTTCTTCTATCTCGTGCGGGGTGTGAACTGCCTGCCCCAGACCGGCAGCTACGATACGCCTGGCGCAGGCCAGGTCGCTCCGCGCGACCCGGGGCTGCAGGGCGCGGGGGTGGGCTGCGCCTGCCCCGCCGGCGACGACGACGACGCGGACGGGTATTGCAATGCGCTCGACAATTGTCCGGACACGGCTGGCGCCGACCTGGGCGATCTCGACGGGGACGGCTCGGGCGACATCTGCGATGGCTGTCCCGCCGACCCCGCGAACGACTCGGACCAGGACGGGCTCTGCGCGGAAGTGGACAACTGCCCGACGACGTCGAACTCGGACCAGGTCGACGCGGATGGCGACTCGGCCGGCGACCTCTGCGACGTGGACGACGACGGCGACGCCGTGGCCGACGACGACGATTGGGCCCCGCTGAATCCGTTGGCCTGCCGCGACGCCGACGCCGACGGTTGCGACGATTGCTCGAGCGGAACCGACGCCCCCGACGCGGACGGGGTCGACGCCGACAGCGATGGCCACTGCGATCTCAGCGACACCTGCGTGGACCAGGACGGGGACGGGCTGGGCAACGGCCACCTGGGCAACGCGGGCTGCCTGGGCCCCATGACCGACAGCGACGATCTGGCCGGCACGGTCTGCGCCGACGTCGACCTCGACGGCTGCGACGACTGCTCGCAGGGGCCGTGGAACCCGGCCAACGACGGGGTCGACGTCGATCTCGACGGCGTGTGCAACAGCGGCGACAATTGCCCTCATGCGTCCAATGCCAACCAGCTCGATGCGGACATGGATGGAGTGGGCAACGTGTGCGACACGTGCACCGACCTGGACCACGATGGCTACGGCAGCCCGGGCTACCCGTTGAATACGTGTCCCAAGGACAATTGCCCCGGCGTCCCGAACCCGTTCCAGGGGGACCTCGACGGCGATCTCGTCGGCGACGTCTGCGACTTTTGCAAGCTCGACCCCTTGGACGACGTGGACCTGGATTTCATCTGCGGAAACGTCGACAACTGTCCGTTCAAGAACAACCCGGGCCAGGACGACGGCGATCTCGATGGGATCGGCGACGCCTGCGACGCCTGCCCTGGCGACCCGGCCAACGACGAGGACGGCGACGGCACCTGCTCGGGTCTCGACAATTGCCCGAACCTGGCCAATCCCGACCAGCTCGACACCGACGGCGACGATGTGGGCGACGCCTGCGACGAGGATGACGACGGCGACGGCGCGCCCGACGGGGACGACTGCCGGCCGCTCGCCCCCGGCGTTTCCCAGCCGCCCGGGCCGGTCGGCGACAGCGTCGGCCTGGACAAGCTCGGCCTGGGAATCACCATGCAATGGCTGAAGGCCTTCCAGGGACACACCTCGAACGTCTACTCCACGACCCTGCTGGCGGGAGAGAGCCTGCCCTCCGCCTGGCACTGTTTCGCCGCGGAGCTCCCGGTGACGGAGGTCGACGCCGGCCAACCGCTCCCGAGCGGTGCCCTGACCCTCTACCTCGTGGCGGGCCGCAACGCCTGCGGCGAGAGCCCGCTCGACCTGCTGCTGGAGAGCTGTCCCAGCCAACCCCAGCACTCGGACGGAGACGCGATCGAGGACCTGCTGGACAACTGCCCGCTGGTCTGGAACCCGGCCCAGACCGATGCCGACGGCGATTTCGTCGGTGACGCCTGCGACAACTGTCCTTTGGTCTTCAATCCGGAACAGTCCGGCCCCTGCGAGTGAGGCGCCACTGCGTGGCCTGGGGGTCGGCGCGCTCCGCCCGGCCCTGCCGCTCCAAGCGCAACAGGTGGGCCAGGGTCTGCCGCGCGACGAGCGGGGCGGGCAGGCCGGGGCCGTCGGCGTAGGCCACGGCCGCGAGGTCGGCCAGGGACGCGTCTTCCGGAGCCAGCGCCGCGGCGATGCGCCGCTCGCGCTCGATGCGATGGGCGATCAACGCGCCGATGCGGTGCGCCGCAAGCGGCGGTCCGTGACCGGGGAACAGCAGGCGGCAGCCCAAGGCCTCGACCCGGGCCAGCGACGTGAGGTACGCGTCCATGTCGCCGTCCGCGGGATCGATCAGGATCGTCGACAGACCGCTGGCGAGATCCCCCGCGAACAGCCAGCCCCGCTCGGCGACGTGGAACGCCAGATGCCCGCGCGCGTGACCGGGCGTGTGCAGGGCGCGGAGCGTCAGCCCCTCGAGTTCGACGGTCTCACCATCGGCCAGCGGCCGGCCGTCGAGCCCGGCCGCGAGCGCGCCGAGCGCGTCGAGCGTTTCCCGGTGCGCCGCCAAAGGAAGGCCGAAGCGCTCGCAGACCAGCCGCGCGCCGGCGGCGTGGTCCCCGTGATGGTGGGTCAAGAGCACGGCCGCCGGCCTGTGGCCCAGGGCGCGGCGGCGCTCGACCACGTCCCCGAGCCGCCGCAGCTCCTCGACTTCGGTCGAGCCGGGGTCGATCAGCACGAAGTGGCGCAGGCCGGGCAGCCAGACGTTGGTGTGCGTGGCCGGCGGGAGCGTCGCGGTCCGCACGGGCAGCACCCAGACGCCGGGAGCGAACTCGATGCGCGGCGCGCGCTCCTCTCTCGCGTTCTCCGCGGCGACCCGCGGCGCCGCCTGCTCGGGCGAGAGGTCCTTGACCTCTGCCAGCGCGCGCAGGATGGCCAGGACCGGCGGCGGCAGCTCGGCCGCCCCGCGTTCCCACTGGCCCAGGAGCTCGTCCGGCCGGGCCAGGAGCAGGCTCTCGTTCTCGCCGCTCGCCGGGCGGAGCGCCTCCGCCGCCACGGTCGCGGGAAGCCGGGCGAGGAAAAAGCGGGTACGGAAGCGCTGCGGAAAGAGTGGCGGCGTGATGCGCTCGCCGGCCGCGATCCAATCTTCAGGAGCGATCTTGATACCGCTCTCCTCGGCCAGCTCGCGACTGGCGCAGCGCGCGTGCGCGCCGGGCTCTCCCGGCCGATCGGCGGGCTCGAGCGCTCCGCCGGGACAGGCCAGCTGGCCCGGCATGAAGCGCGACCGACGAGAACGGCGGCCGAGCAGAACTGCCCAGCCGCCGGCGGCGGAAGCGTGCAGCACGATCGCCGCGGCGCTGTCACGCGGCGCGGGCTCCTCGGCGCGGGGCATGCCTGCCGGAAGCTCGCTCACGCCATCCTGCGCTCGATTTCCTCGGCCTCGACCGGAATCGCCTCGCTCAGGACGCGCGGGTCGCCGTCGGTGACCAGCACGTCGTCTTCGATGCGGACCCCGATCTCCTCGTCCGCCAGGTACACTCCCGGCTCCACGGTCAGCACGCACCCCTCGACCAGCGGGCGGTGAACGTCCCCGGCGTCGTGCGTCTCGAGCCCGAGGAAGTGGCTGGTGCCGTGGATGAAGTGCTCGCCGAAACCCGCAGCCGCGAGGACCTCGTAAGCCCGCGCATGAATGTCCGCGATCAGCGCACCCGGCCGGCACAGACCGATGGCGGCCTGCCGAGCCTCGAGGACGGCATCGTAGACGCGGCGCTGCCGGGGGTCGAAGCGCCCATCGACGGGCAAAGTGCGCGTGACGTCCGCTCGGTAACCGTCGAGCGCGGCACCCGTGTCGATCAGCAGCAGCTTGCCGGCGTCGAGGCGTGCCGAATTCGCGCGGTAGTGCGGAAAAACCGCGTTGACGCCACAGGCCACGATGGGGTCGAAGGCATGGGTCGCGCCGTGGCCGCGGTAGACGCGGGAAATCTCCGCCTCGACCTCGAACTCGTGCAGGCCCGGGCGAACGAGCCCCAGCGCGCGTTCGATGGCTTCGCCCGTCCGGGCGATGGCCCGCTCGATGGCCTGCACTTCGGCGGCGTCCTTGGCCCGGCGCATCTCGTGGACGGCCGGGGTCGCGTCGCAGAGGGTCAGGGCGAAGAACCGGCTGCGTATCCGCGAAAGGAAGCGGACATCGTCGTCGTCGTCTCCGGCCAGCGTCGGCGCGCTGCCGCGCACGTAGTGCAGCGTCGGGGCGCTGGCCAGGGCCCGGCTCAGCAGCGCGCCGAGCTCGTCCGACTCCAGCACGGCATCGACCTGCGCCTGGTCGGCCGTGACGCGCCCGAAAGTGGCCGCGCTGTCCTCGCCCCAGCGCGCGGCGAGCGAATCGGGGGCCGGCAGGAACAGCAGTTCGCGCACGATTCGCCCCCGCACGTAGTCGGGGCCCGGGTGGCCCGGTCCGACGCCGATGCGCGTGCCCTGCGGGGCGAGGAGCAGGGCCGCGCGAGGCTCTTGCAGTCCGGTGAGGTAGGCGAAGTTGGGGCCGGCGCCCCGGACGAGGATCAACCCCTCGCCGTGTTGGGCCGCCAGCGCGGCCCGCCGATCCCGATACGAGCGCGCCTTGATCATCGCCTCCCTGGCCGCATTCGGACCGGCCGCCCGAGACCGCGCCCGCGAACCGGGCCACGGCCCGGCCCGTGGCTCACTTCACGCCGGCGGCCAGCCAGTTGAGGGGGCGCGCCAGAACGAGGAACGCGGCCCCGGTGGCGATCCCGATCATCGCCACGGTGCCGAACAGCTGGGCTTGCGGCATCGTCTCGATGAAGCGGGTGACGAGGCCCGCCACGAGGTTGCCCAACGCCGAGCCCATGAACCAGGTGCCCATCATCTGGCCCACCAGCCGCTCGGGGGCCAGCTTGGTCACGCTGCTCAGCCCGACCGGACTCAGGCATAGCTCGCCGACGGTGTGCAGAAAATACGTGGCGACGAGCCATTGCATGCCCACCTTGCCCTGGGCCAGGAAGGTCGAGCCCCAAGCCATCACCAGGAAGCCTGCGCCCAGGAGCAGCAGCCCCGCGCCGAACTTGACGGGGATCGAAGGGTTCCTCGACCCCAGCCAGACCCACAGCATGCCCACGACGGGGGCCAGCAGGATGATGAAGATCGGGTTGACCGATTGCAGCCAGCCGGCCGGAATCTCCTGGCCGAACAGGAAGCGGTCCGTCAGGTCCTTGGCGAACAGGTTCATCGAGGAGCCCGCCTGCTCGAACCCGGACCAGAACATGGCGGCTCCGACGAACAGCGCGGCGCACAGCCCCGCGCGCCGCCGCTCGACCTGGTCGCGACAAACGAACGCGATCACGCCGGCGAAGTAGACCACCGCCAGCGCAGCCACGATCAAGCCCGTGGCCTCCGCGAAGCTGACGAGCGTCAGCGGCAGCCGGCCGGCCCAGCCGAGACCGATGATGGCCGCCCCGAGAGCCAGCACGACCACGATGCTCAGAGCCAGCTTGCGCCTGGCGTCGGCGATGCGCTCCGAGCTGGCCGAGTCTTCCTTCAGCTCGCCCGCGCCGCGCAAATGCTTCTGGCCCATGACGTACTGCACGATGGCCAGCGTCATGCCCACACCCGCGGCCCCGAAGCCGTAATGCCAGTTGACCCAGCCCGCCCCCGCGCGGGGCTCGCCCAACCAGTTGCAGACCAGCGGGCCGAGAAAGGCGCCGATGTTGATGCCCATGTAGTAGATCGAAAACCCGGCATCGCGCCTCGGCCCCTTTTCGGTGTAGAGGTCGCCGACGATGGCGCTGACGTTGGGCTTGAGCAGTCCCGTGCCGAGCGCGATCAACACCAGGCCCGGATAGAACGACGCAGGCGTGGGCAGCGCCAGGCAGTAGTGGCCGAGGGCGATCAGCACTCCGCCGTACAGCACCGCCTTGCGCTGGCCCACCAGCCGGTCGGCGATCCAGCCACCCGGCAGCGCCAGCGCGTAGACCCCGAAGGTGTACAGCCCATAGATTGCGCCCGCCCGTTCGGTCGAGAAACCGAGGCCGTGGTGCGCCGCATCGGTCATGAATAGGATCAGCAGCGCGCGCATGCCGTAGTAGCTGAAGCGCTCCCACAGCTCGGTGAAGAACAGCGTGGCCAATCCACGGGGGTGGCCGAAGAACTGCCTCTCGCCGGGAACGTCTGCGCGCATTGGGCCTCCTGGGGACGAGCCCGCCCTATTTACGCGCTCCGCGCGCTCCCGTCAACCGGGCGGGGGACAGTCCCGACCCCAGCCCGAGGACGACCTTCCATTCCGCGGGGCTGACCGGCTGGACCGACAGCCGGTTCCCCTTGCGCAACAGCCCCATCTTCCGCAGCGCGGGTTCGCCGCGCAGCTCGGCCAGAGTCACGGGTCGGGCCAGCGGGCGTTCGAGCCGGATATCCACGGCGTACCAGCGGGGCGCCGCGCGGTCGGCCGCGGGATCGTGGTACTGCGAGCGCGGGTCGAACTGCGTCGGATCCGGGTAGCCCGCGCGCACGACACGGGCCAGCGCCACGACCGCGGGGGGCTCGGCCTGCGAGTGGTAGAACAGCACCCCGTCGCCAGCCTGAACCTCGTCGCGAAGCAGGTTACGTGCCTGGTAGTTGCGCACGCCGTCCCAACACGTGGTCTGCTCCGCGCAGCGCTGGAGCTCGGCGAGGCCGAAGGTGTCCGGGTCCGATTTCAGCAGCCAGTAGCGGCGGGACATCTCTCACCTTCCTCGTGGACCGTGCTTCGGTCCCAACCTCGGCTCGCCGGGCGCGGCCGGCGCGCGGTGCAACATCGAACCATCATCTCTCGTCGCTCCCGCGCCAGCCGGCGGCCGGCTTTCCACGTATACTCTTGCGGGTTCCGGCGGCGGGAGCCCACGCGGGAGGCGGTCGTTGGGGCAGCGCAAACGATCCGGCGCGTCCAGGCGCGGGAGCGACGACGCCTGGCCCTTCGTCCGCCGGGACTTGCCCTATCGCCTGCGCGTCTGGATCCCCAGCACCCGACCCGCCATCAATCGGGCGGTCGACGCGGTCTGCCGGCTGGCGGATCGCTGCGGCTGCTCCGAGGACGCACAGGCCAACCTCGAGATCGCGTTGCGCGAAGCGCTGGCCAACGCCATCTCTCACGGCAACGACCTGCGTCCCGGCCGCAAGGTGTTCCTGCGCTGCTACGGCGGGCCCCAGGTGGGGATCTTGATCGCGGTGCGCGACCAGGGTGACGGTTTCGATCCGAGGTCCGTGCCCGATCCGCGCGAGGCCGACCGCAAGCACCTGGCCCACGGCCGCGGCCTGCTGCTGATGCGCGAGCTGACGGACCGGCTGCAGTTCCGGCGCGGAGGACGCGAGGTCGTTCTGTTCCACAGTCTGGGTTCCTAGCGCGGCCGGCGCCGTCAAAGCGTGACCCGCGTGCCGTCGAAGAGCGTCAGGGTGAACGAGGCCCGGTCGCCGCTGTAGGTTTGCATCTGCTCCTCGAGGACGCCGAGGGCGATCGACTCGCCGAGCCGCACCGACTCCCAGTAGTCCGAGCGCCAGTGGATGCCGGCGAAGTTGCGCCCCTGGGAGATGTTGGCCGCGAGCTTGTTCAGCTCGCCGCCGACCGTGATCTCATCGGCGTCCTGGCCCGCGTAGGGCACGAGACCGTTCCCGCGCGGCTGGGGCGCCAGCGGGTCGGTCAGCACCCAGGACTCGTCGAACCAGGCCTTCAGGATCGTGGTGCAGGCGCCGGACACCGTGGCGTGACCCGCGCCGTAGGAGGGGTGCGTCGGGCAGCCGTCGGCGTAGGCCTGGGGCAACAGCGCCGTGCCGTGGGCCGACAAGATCCGCTGCAGCGCGACGGAGTCGAGCACCTCGGAGTCGATCGGATAGCTCGCCCGGCCGGCGATGTGGTTGTGGATCCGGCCGCCGAACTCCTCCGGCCGCAGCCGGCGGTGCACGAACCACTTCTGGAACCAGACGGCCTTCAGGGCGCGGGTGGCGACCTCGGTCACGAGGCTCAGCACGTGCGGGTCGCCGAAGGTGCCGAAGCCGGTCATCGTCGCCGACGCGGCGTACGGGTTGCCCGGATCGAGCGGTGCGCCGAGCCCCAGCAGGATCAGGCAAGCGTTGAGGTGGGCCTCGTACAGCGCGTCGACCCGGACGTAGTACGCGAGGTCGCGCCCGCTGCGGATGTAGGACTTCGTCGGATGCCGCGCCTCGGGAGGCGTGCTGCCGCCGTTCTGGACGTGCAGCCAGTCCTCGTAGTCGGTCAGGTAGTTCAATCCGGCGGGCAGCGTGGTCTGCCGCTGCGCTATCGTCAGCGAGCCGTACGGGATGTCCAGCAACAGGAATTGCGAGACGTAGGGACCGACCAGGTCGCCCGGCGTGCTCCCCCGAAACAACGTCCGCGGTGTCACGAAGCCTCCCTTCTTCGGTCCGCGGAAATCGGAGAGACCGGACAGCTCGTGCGCGGCCCGCGCCGGAAGGAGCAGGTTCGGATAGCTGCCGAACGGGACGTCGCGCAGCAGCGCCATCCAGTACAGCTCGACCATCTCGGCCGAATTCTCCGGCCCGTCTATGCGCGGCGCGGGCGGTAGGGTCGCGTGCTGGCCGTCCGGCCCCTCGAGATCGAAGGCCACGCCGGCCAACGGATTGGTGAGCTTGCGACCCAGGCCCAGCGGCACGGCCTCGAACTCCTCGTGGCGACCTGCGGCGAGCGCGGTCAACAGGGCCGCGTAGGCCTCGCGCTCCGCGATCCCGAAGGCGTCGTGCGGCAGCCCCTTGGAGAAGTTGGCCACTCGCGGATAATCCTGCTCCTCGCCGTTGCAGATCTGATCGGGGAGCGGCCGGTCGTGGGCCAGCTGGGCCATCGCCCGCCGCAGCTCGAGCGCCTGCTCGCGCCGGTCGCGCTGGGACAGCGGGCCCAGCGCGTCACACGCTTCGGCGGCCGGTCCCTCGAGGGCGGCCGCGCCGAAGGTCTGCGCCGCCGCGGCCGCGACGGCGCCGGCGCCGAGCGACTCGATGAACGACCGGCGGTCGGGCTGGCGACTGCCGCGGGTCCGCCGCGACCGTTTCGTCCCGTGATCCGTGGAGGACTCGCCCATATTGGCCCCCCGTGGCGCTGGGCCGCAGCAGCAGCAACCCGAGCGGCGTGCTCTCGTCACTTATACACCGTTTTCGAGCGATGCTGGCGCCGAGCTGGCCGATTGGCTCGGTTGGCGCCGATCGGTTTCGAACCGAGCCATCGCCCGGCGGCTCCTGGGCGCGCGGCTCGCTACATCCGCTCCAGCAACTGGTCCAGGTCGGCGTCGATCTCCTCGCAGCGGCTCGGCCGCGCCAGGAGTTCCTCGAGGGACGGCGGCAGCTCCACGGGCCGTCCCACCAGCGGCTCGACGATCTCGTCGAACTTCGCCGGGTGCGCGGTGGCCACGACGATCCAGTCGTCCGACGGCAGCCGCTCGCGCAGGTGGAACGCCGTCGCGGTGTGCGGGCAGCAGACGCGGCCCCAGCGCCGGGGAGCGGCGGCGATCTCGCCACGAATCGCTTCGTCGTCGACGGCGAAGGCCAGCGCCTCGGCCAGCAGCGCTCGGCGCTCGGGGTACAGGTGGAACAATCGCTCCATGTTGCTCGGGTGGCCCACGTCCATCGCGTTGGCCAGGGTGCGCACCGACGCCCGCGGTTGCCACTCCCCGCCGCGGAACCAGTCGGGCACCACCCGGTTCGCGTTCGTCGCCAGCGCCAGCTCACGCACGGGAAACCCCAGCCGCTTGGCCCAGAACGCGCCGACCGCGTTGCCGAGGTTGCCCGACGGCACGACGAGCCCCGCGCTCGCGCCGCGCTCATGGCGATAGCGCAGCGCGGCCACCGCGTGGTACATCGCCTGCGGCAGCAGTCGCCCGACGTTGATGCTGTTGGCCGAGCTGAGCCAGCCCCCGGCCGGCCAGCCGTCGCGCCGGAACGCGCCCTTGACCAGGCGCTGGCAGTCGTCGAAGGTCCCGCGCACGGCGAAGCTGCTCACGTTCCCGTCCCAGCAGGTCAGTTGCCGCTGTTGGCGTGGCGCCACGCCGCCCCGCGGGAACAGCACGCCCACGCGCAGGCCCGCGCGCCGGTGGCAGGCGGCCGCGACGGCGGCGCCGGTGTCTCCCGACGTCGCGACCAGCACGGTCAAGCTCGTCGAGCGGCGCGCGAGCAGCGACTCGAAGCAGTTCGCCAAGAAGCGGGCGCCGAAGTCCTTGAAGGCGGCGCTGGGGCCATGGAACAGCTCGAGCACCGCGGTGCGACGCGCGAGGTGCACGAGCGGCATCGGGAAATCGAAGGCGCGCGCGCAGATCGCTCCCAGCTCCGGCTCGAGCTCGTCGCCGCGGAAGAACGGGCCGAGGATGCGCAGGGCCAGCTCGGACAGCGGCCTCTGCGGATCGAGCGCGTCCGCGTCGATCTCCGGCCAGCGCTCGGGCACGTACAGACCGCCGTCGGGAGCGAGCCCCTGCAGGATCGCCTCCGAGAACGGCAGCGCCGGGGATTCCCCGCGCGTGCTGACGAACTTCATCGCCGCTCGGCCTCGACGGTGGCGCCGCTGGCCGCGAGCGGGCCGACCCAGCCGTCGCTGGCCAGGCCGACGGCCGCGAAGGCCGCGCGGACCGCGCGCTCGACCTGCCGCCCCTGGCTCTCGCCCAGAACCCAGGCGAAGACGCTGGGGCCGGAGCCGGCGATGCCGAAGCCGATCGCCCCCTGGCCCAGGGCGGCGGCGCGGGCCTCGGCGAAGCCTGGAATCGAGCGCGCGCGAGCGGGCTCGGCGATCAGGTCCTCCATGGAACGGGCGATCAGCTCGAGATCGCCGGCGAAGCAGCCGGCGACGAAACCGGCGAGCCGCTGGGACTGTGCCACGTGGCGGTCCAGGGGAATCGTCGAGGGAAGCGCGGCACGGGCCTCGCGCGTGTCCAGCCGCCGCTGCGGTCGAACCACCACGCTGCACACGTCGGGCGGCAGCGCAATGGAAACCACTCGCGGCGGCTCGCCGCCCACGACCGCCGTCAGGCCGCCCACGAGGCACGCCGCCGCGTTGTCGGCGTGGGCCGCGCCGCTGGCGGCGTGCTCTCCGGCCACGGCGTGGACCAGGAGCCGATCCCGCGCGAGCGGTCGGGCGAGCAGGCGGTTGGCCGCGACGACGCCGGCCACGGCGGAGGCCGCCGAGCCTCCCATGCCCGAGCCGAGAGCGATCCCCTTGTCGATCGAGAGCCGGAAACCGCCGCGCTCGCCTGTCGCGCGCAGCAGCGACTGCACGGCCACCGAAGCGGTGTTCCGGTCGGGGTCCCGCGGCAGGTCGCGCACCACGCCCTCGATGGAATCCACCCGGACGCCGTCGAGCGTGTCGTCGCGGGTGACCGTCACGCGGTCCCCCGGGGTCGCCAGCGCGAAGCCCAGCACGTCGAAACCCGCCGCGACGTTGGCCACGGTCGCCGGCGCGAAGGCCGTGACGGAGGTCGGCCCCGCTGAGCTTGCCCGAGTCATCGGCGCATTGTAGCCGCGCGGCCACCCCCGCCGCGCTGTTCTCGTCTAAGATGATGCTCCCCGCAACGACGAGGAGTGCGATGTCCCTGCTCGAGGGCCTGCCGCTCGACAAGCTGACCCCGGCCCGGCTGTGGGCCGAGCTCGACGCCGAGACGCGCCGGGCGGCGGCGCGCTGCCTCTACGACCCGGCGCTGGACGACCCCGGCTCGCGTGCCGAAGCCGACCTGGCCATCTCCGCGGCGCTGCGCTTCCGCCCCCTGGCCGTACGCCGGCTCCCGCTGGACAAGCGCGTCGACTACCTGTCGCGGGTGGTGAGCCCCGGCGACTCGTTGGCCGCCTCGCTGCTGCGGGCGCTGCATCTCGCCGAGCGCCGCGAGATGCTGGGGCTGTTCCTCGACAGACTGGGGATTCCCCATCGAGACGGGGTGATCGACGGCGACCACGAGCCGGCTGCCCCCGACGCGCAGGCCCTGAGGGCGGCGGCCGAGGCGCTGCGCGGCCGGTTCGAGCGGGCCGAGGTCGACCTCTACCTGGCGAGCCTGCTGGCGCTCGACCCCGAATTCTGGAGCGGCGTGGCCGACTGCCTCCGCCGGGCTTGATGTCCTGGAAGCCCGGAGACCGCCTCAGGCATCGCTTCAATCCCGAACTCGGACCGGGACAGGTGCGAGCGGTCGAGGGTCGAACGCTCGTCGTGCACTTCCCGGAGACCGGAGATTCCCTGCGCATCGCTGCCGGGTCCGACGCGATCCGGCGGCTGGTGTTCGAGGCCGGCACGCCGGCCGAGCTCGACGGCGAGACCGTGATCGTCGAGAGCCGGCGGCGCTCCGGCCGCGTGCGGCTGGTGGGAGGCCGGGAGGTCGACGAGGCCGAGCTGTGGCCGGCACGCTCCGACGATTCGCTGTTCGAGCGACTCGTCGCGGGAGAAGTCAGCGGGCTCGAGCAGTTCTCGCTGCGCCTGGAGGCGCTGCACCTCTCGGCGCTGCGCGAGGCGGACGGCCTGGGCTCGTTCCTCGGCGGACGGATCCGGCTCTTTCCGCACCAGCTCCACGTGGCGGAACGGGCCACGCGCTCCGACCCGGTGCGCTGGCTGCTGGCCGACGAAGTCGGGCTGGGCAAGACCGTCGAGGCCTGCCTGATCCTCAACCACCTGGTGCGGACCGGCCGCGCGCGGCGCACGCTGGTCGTCGCGCCCGAGACGCTGACCGTCCAATGGCTGGGCGAGCTGTGGCGCAAGTACCACCAGGTCTTCGTGCTGCTCGACGACCAGCGCCTGGCCGACGTGGCCAAGGTCTTCGGGCCCGGCTTCAACCCGTTCGAGGCCCACGAGCAGATCGTGGTCGGCCTGCGCTTCCTCGGCGAGCGACGCCGCTTGACCGAGCAGGCGGTCGAGGCCGGCATCGATCTCTTGATCGTGGACGAAGCCCATCACCTGCGCCGCCCGGCCGGCCACCCCGGCAACGTCGAGTACCGCGCGATCCAGCCCATCGCCGCGCTAGGCCGCCACGTCTTGCTGCTGACCGCCACGCCGCTCGACCAGGACGCGCACGGCTTTTTCCGTCTGCTGCAGCTGCTGCGTCCGCAGGAGTTCCCCGACGATGCCACACTCGCATCGCGGATCGAAAGCGGCGAACCGCTTCCGGCGTGTACGAGCGCCACGCGACGGGCCGATATCGGTGGGCTGCCCCCGCGCCGCCCCCTGCCGCTCGCGCTCGACGACGATCGAGGCTGGACCGCGCTGGCGCGGCTCGAAGCCGCGATGCGCGCCTGGCCCGCGACGAACGAGATCGCGCGGCGACGCAAGGCCCGCCTGGTGCGCCGCAGCCTGGCCTCGGGCGCCGCCCTCGACGCGCTGCTCGACCCCGGCGACGAGACCCACCGCGCGCTGGCGCGCCAGGCCGACCGGGACGACCCGCGGCTGGCCTGGCTGTGTCGCCAGGCCGCGCAGTGGAAGCAGGCGGGGGACAAGACCCTCGTGTTTGCGGCCCATCGCGAAACGCTGGAGTTGATCCGCACCGCGCTCAGCCACCGCAGCCAGATCCGCGCCGCCGCGTTCCACGAAGATCTATCGCCGGGACAGCGCGACATCGAAGTCGCCCAGTTTCGCCTGCCGTCCGGCCCCTCGTTGCTCGTCTCCACCGAGTGCGGCGGCGAGGGGCGCAACTTCGAGTTCTGCACGCGACTCGTGCTGTACGACCTGCCCTGGAACCCGCTGGTCGTCGAGCAGCGCATCGGGCGGCTCGACCGCATCGGGCGCACGCGTCCCGTCGACATCGTCTACCCCAAGCCTCCGGCGGGCATCGGCGCGCGCGTCGTGGGGCTCTACGAGTCGCTGGGGTTGTTCGTCCGCCCGCTGGGCGGGCTCGAGCGCGAACTCGCGGGCGTCGAGGCGGCGATCGAATCCGCCGCGCTGGGCGAGGAGCAGCCGGGGGGCGCGATGCCGTTCGCCGACATCGCCGCGGGCACCGAGTCCGCCTACGAACGGATGCGGCTCGCGGCGCGCCACGAGCTGCACCGCGACCGCTACCGCGCGGAGCTGGCGCCGTCGATCCTGGCGCGGGTCCCCGGGGATCTCGAGGAGCTGACGCGAGACGTGGCGCTCGCGGCCGTCGAAGAGGCCGGGCTGTCCGTCGAGGAACAGCGCGGCGGCAGCCACCACTCGATCGAGCTGGGCCGCGACGCGCGGGTCCACGGCCTGCCCGGTGTGGCGCCCAACGCCAGCTACCTCGGCACCTTCGACCGCGAGATCGCAGTCGCCGACGAGAGCATCGACTTCTTCGCCTCCGGACACCCGTTGGTCGAAGGGCTGCTGGCCTGGCTGGGCGAGAGCCAGGACGGACGGGTGGGACTGCTGCACGTGAGTGCGGCGGGCCAGCCGGGACTGGGACTGGTCGCGCTCTACCGCCGCGGGACGGCGCTCGAAGCCCTGGCCTTCGACGCCCACGGCCGCGAGCGCCCCGATTGGGCCGCGCTGCTGCTGGCGCGTCCCTTGAAGAGCCGACGCATCCGGGCCGAGGTCTGGACCCTGAAGCCCGGCTGGGCCGAGCTGGCGCGCGGTCTGGCCCGTCCGTTCGAGGGGCGTGGCCAACCCGTCGCCGTGGCCCTGATCCGCGTCGAGGAGCGCTGAGGCGACGCGGCCGGGCGGGGCGGGGTCGATCAGCCCAAGACCAGCGCGGCGATCGTGAAGTAGATCAAGAGGCCGGTCACGTCGCAGATCGTGGCGATGAAGGGGTTCGACGAGGTGGCCGGATCGGCGCCGAGCCGCCGCAGCAGGAAGGGCAGCATCGAACCGACGAGCACGCCCCACAGCACGACGCCGACGATGGACAGCCCCACCGCGATACCGAGCCGGGCCCATTGCTCGCCGTAGTCCGAGCCGACCCGTGCACCGAGGGCGATGCGCACAAAGCCCAGCACGGCCAACAGCCCGCCGAGGCTCAGGCCCAGCAGCAGCTCGCGCCGCATCACGCGCCACCAGTCGGAGACTTCGACCTCGCCCAGCGCCATGGCGCGGATGATCAGCGTGGCCGCCTGCGAGCCGCTGTTACCGCCGCTCGAGATGATCAGCGGCACGAACAGCACGAGCACCGCCGCGCGAGCCGTGTCGAAGGAGAGGTAGCCCATCGCCGTCAGCGTCAGGGACTGGCCGGCGAACAGGACCATCAGCCAGCCCGCGCGCTTGCGCACCATCCCCGCGAAACCCACCTGCATGTAGGGCTGCTCCAGCGCGTGCAGCCCGCCGATCTTGTGCATGTCCTCGGTCGCTTCTTCCTCGGCCACGTCCAGCACGTCGTCGACGGTCACGATGCCGAGCAGGATCCCGTTCGAGTCGGTGACCGGAAACGCGACCCGGTCGTATTCGGAGAAGACCCGTACCGCCGTCTCCTGGTCGTCGGTAGCCTTCAGCGCCACGAAGTTGCCGTCCATCAGGTCGGAGATCCGGGCCTCGGGGTCCGTGAGCAAGAGCTGGCGCATGCGCAGGTCGTCGACGAGCTTGCCGTTGCCTTCCACGACGTAGATGACGTTGAGCGTCTCGCTGTCCTCGCCGTGCCGCCGCACGTGCTCCAGCGCTCGTTGCACGGTCCAGTCGGCCTCGAGGGCGATGAAGTCCGGCGTCATCAAGCGGCCGATGCTCTCCTCGGGATAGCCCAGCAGCCGCCGGGCGATCTGGCGCTCTTCGGGGGTCAGGAGCGCCAGCAGCTGGCGGGTCACGGCTGCCGGCAGCTCCTCGAGCAACGCGGTCCGGTCGTCGGGCGACATGTCGTTGAGGATCGCCGCGACGTGCTCGTGGGCCAGGGCCTTGATCAGCCCCTCCTGGGCCTCCGGCGTCAGGTACTCGAACGTCGCGGCGGCCTGCTCGCGCGGCAAGAGCCGGAAGACGATCGCCCGCTGTTCCTGGTCGAGGCCCTCGATCAGCTCGGCCACGTCCGCCGGGAGCTGGTCGGCGATCGCGCGGCGGACGGCAGCGAAGTCCCGTTGCTCGAGGGCGCGCTCGATCGTCGATGCCGACAGGCTGGCGGTCATGCTGCGCGTCTCCCGCGGCCGCAAACCACAATCGGCAGGGTAGCACCGGCGGCGCGGCGGAACCGGGCCGAGCGGCCCGGTTCCGTCTGCTATCCTGGATCCAACCTGCAGGGACGACCGGAAACGGAGCATGGAGCGGCGCCTGAGCGTGCGAAGAGGGTGGAGCGCGTGTTGTCTGGCTGCGCTCGTGGCGACCGGCCTGGGCTGCGGCGAGCGGCGAGACTGGGAGAAGATCAACGCCGCTGCCCAGGCCGCGGAGCGGGCGGGCCAGCCGGAGCTGGCCGAGCGCGAGTTCCACGCGGCGCTCGCGGCGGCGGAGCGGGCCGCGGAAAACGAGCGCGTGAGCCTGAGCCTGAACAACCTGGGCGCGTTCAAGCAGAACCAGGGCCTGATCGTCGAGGCGGTCGAGTTCTACCGTCGAGCCATCGACGTTCGCGAGCGCACGCCGGGCGTGAATCCTCTCGAGCTCGGCGTCAGCTACTTCAACCTGGGCGGCCATTACCAGGCGCTGGACCGGCTCGACGAAGCCCGGGACTGCTTCGAACGCGCGCTGGCTCTTCGCGAACAAGCCGTGGGATCGGAGCACTCGCTGATCTCGGAGGCCTTGAACGCCCTCGGTGTCGTGGCCTACCTCCAGGGTGACTACGCCGCCGCGCTGGACTGGCTCGAGCGCGGGGTGGCCACGCTCGAAGGGACCGAGCCGGCGGCCAGCGCTACCCTGGCCATCGGTCTGACCAACCTGGCCCAAGTCCACAGCGTCTCCGGACGACCGGAGCAGGCGGAGGAGCTGCTGGCGCGGGCCGAGAAGATCCTGCACATGAACTTCGGCCCCGACTCGTTGCGAGTCGCCCGCGCCCAGACCAACCGCGCCGAGCTGCTCGGCCGCCTGGGGCGCGCCAGCGAGGCCGAGCGGTTGTACCTCAGCGCGATCGCGATCTCCGAGAAGCGGCTGTCCCCCGACGCTCCCGAGCTGGCGATCAGCCTCAACAACCTGGGCACCTTGTACCGCTCGCAGGGCCGCTACGCCGAGGCTGAGGGCGTCTATCGACGCGCGCTCGCGATCCTGGAGCAGTTGCCGGAGCCGTTGCAGACCGGTCTCCCGATCACGCTGTTCAACCTGGCCCGCGTCTACGCGCTCGACTCGAGGCCCGGAGAGGCCGAGCCGTTGCTCAGCCGCGCGCTCGCGCTGTACGAGAACCAGCTGGGCCGGGACCATCCTGAAGTCGAGCTGGTCCGGACCGCACATGCCGAGTTCCTGGGGGAGAACGGGCGCGACGCCGAGGCCGGGTCGCGCTGATGGCCCGCCCGGTCGAGCTGGCGTTCCTCCGCGCCTGCCGGCGGCTGATTCCCGAGGGCAGTGGCGTTCTGGCCGCGGTGTCGGGCGGCGGCGACTCGGTGGCGCTCGTGCACCTGCTCCGGCAGTTCGCGGGCCGGCGCGGCTGGCGCGTGGCCGTGGCCCACCTCGACCATGGCTTGCGCCGCGGCTCGCGAGCCGATCGCCTGTTCGTCGAGCGGCTGGCGCGCGGCCTGGGGCTGCGCTGCGTGGCCGACCGCCGCGAGGTCGGTGCGCTGGCACGGCCCGGTGAATCACCGGAAGAATCGGCGCGCAGGGTGCGGCGCGACTTCCTGCTCGAGGCCGCGAGCCAAACCGGCTGCGAGCGCATCGCGACCGGTCACACTCTGGACGATCAGGCCGAAACGATCCTGATGCGGCTGGCCCGCGGCGCCGGCCCCACCGCGCTCACGGGCATGAGCGCGCTCGGTCCCGGGCCGTTCGTGCGTCCCCTGCTCGAACTCGAGCGCCTCGAGCTGCGGGACCATCTGGAACGGAAGGGCTTGGACTTCCGTGACGATCCGACGAACCGCGACCAGCGCTTCGACCGGAACCGCGTGCGCCGGCTCGTGCTGCCGGCCCTGGCCGCTGCGCTGAACCCACGCGCTGCGCGCCACCTCGTGCAAGCTGCCGGCCGCTTCCGCGAGGACTCGCGGCATCTGGATGCGGTGGCCGAGGCGGCCCTCGAAGGGCTGTCGCGACTGGACCGGCGGGGCCGCCTCGCGCTGGAGGCGTCGCGCCTCGTCGAACTCGCGCCGACGGTCGGCAAGCGCGTGGCGCGTCGCGCGCTCGAGCGCGCCGGTGCGGATCCGCGCCGCATCATCGCCTGCCACGTCGAGAGCTTGATCGACCTGGCCCGCGGCGGGAACGGCCGCCGCGCTTCACTGCCGAACGGCATGACCGCCGAACGCCGCGCGGGGCTGCTGCTGCTCGGGAGGAGCTGAGCCGGCGAGCCCGAGCGCCGCCGGCAAAGTGGCGTCGCCCTGGCGCCCCCTATATATTATCGGGGGATCCACTCGTGAGCGCGGCCGCCGGTCGTCCCTGGCCGGACGGCGGAGACGGCCAACGTGAACTCGCACCTCAAGACCATCGTCATCTGGCTCGTGGTCATCGCCGCGGGGCTGATCGGCTACCAGATCTTCAGCGCGGCCAGCGGGTCGCGCACAGAGCTGGACCAATCCGAGTTCTACAACGAGATCGAAGCCGGCAACGTCAAGGAGATCAAAGTCACCGGCGACCAGGTCGGCTACGAGATCGAGGGCAAGTTCGTGACGCCGCGCCCCGGCCCGGCCGGCGAAATCAAGTCGTTCACGACGTACATCATCAAGGACGAAGAAGTGATGAAGCGGCTGCGCGAAGCCGGCGTGGCCACCAAGGCCGAGAAGCCGGACGACAGCTCGGTCCTGGCCATGCTGCTCACCTGGTCCCCGATGGTGCTGTTCCTCGGCGTGTGGATCTTCTTCATGCGCCAAATGCAGTCCGGCGGCAACCGAGCGCTCTCGTTCGGCAAGTCGCGGGCCAAGCTGACCTCCTCGACCGGCAAGAAGGTCACGTTCAGCGACGTGGCCGGCGTGGAAGAGGCCAAGGAAGAATTGCAGGAGATCATCGAGTTCCTGCGCGAGCCGCAGCGCTTCCAGAAGCTCGGCGGCAAGATTCCCAAGGGCGTGCTGCTGATGGGCCCGCCGGGCACCGGCAAGACCTTGCTGGCGCGGGCCATCGCCGGCGAGGCCAACGTGCCGTTCTTCTCCATTTCCGGCTCGGACTTCGTGGAGATGTTCGTCGGCGTCGGCGCCTCCCGCGTGCGTGACCTGTTCGAGCAAGGCAAGAAGAACGCTCCGTGCATCATCTTCATCGATGAAATCGACGCGGTGGGCCGCCATCGCGGAGCGGGTCTGGGCGGCGGCCACGACGAGCGCGAACAGACGCTCAACCAGTTGCTGGTCGAGATGGACGGCTTCGAGACCAACGAAGGCGTGATCCTGATCTCGGCCACGAACCGGCCCGACGTGCTCGATCCGGCGCTGATGCGTCCCGGACGCTTCGATCGCCAGGTCGTGGTGCCGCGGCCGGACGTGCGCGGGCGCGAGGAGATCCTGCGGGTCCACGTGCGCAAGATCCCGCTGGACAATGACGTCGATCTGTCCGTGATCGCCCGCTCCACGCCCGGTTTCAGCGGGGCCGACCTGGCCAACCTGGTCAACGAGTCGGCGTTGTACGCCGCGCGCCGCTCGCGCAAGGCCGTGACCCACGCCGACTTCGAGGTGGCCAAGGACAAGGTCCTGATGGGCACCGAGCGCAAGTCGCTGATCATCAGCGAGGAAGAGAAGCGCGCCACGGCTTTCCACGAAGCGGGCCACGCGCTGGTGGCCATCAAGCTGCCCGACGCCGACCCGCTGCACAAGGTGACCATCATCCCCCGCGGGCGGGCGCTGGGCGTGACCCAGCAGTTGCCGATCGACGACCGGCACACCTATTCCAGGGACTACCTCAAGGCCGCCATCGCCGTGCTGATGGGCGGCCGGGTGGCCGAAGAGCTGAAGCTGCAACGGCTGACGACGGGCGCCGGCAACGACTTCGAGCGGGCGACGGAAATGGCGCGCAAGATGGTCTGCGAGTGGGGCATGTCGGCGCGACTCGGCCCTTTGACCTTCGGCAAGCAGGAAGAGCAGATTTTCCTCGGGCGCGAGATCGCGCAGCACCGCGACTACAGCGAAGCCACCGCGGTCGAGATCGATCGCGAGGTCAAGGAGTTCGTGCTGGAGGGCTACGCCACCGCACGCGGCATCCTCGAAGCGAACTCGGCCGGCCTCACCCGCATCGCCGAGGCGTTGCTCGAACGCGAGGTGCTCGATGCCGAACAGATCGCCGCGTTGGCGCGCGGCGAGACGTTGCCGGCCCTCGCTCCCGCCAGCTCCGGTAGCTCGGCCGAGCCGGCGGTCGAGACGCTCCCCGGCGCAGCGACCGCCGACGCCGCCGCGCAGAACCCGCGGGTGCTGCCCCAACCCGGCAACCAACCCGCCTGATGCGCCACGCCCCCGGCGTGGAGGGCTCGCCCCCGGGGGCCGGCCGGTCGGAACCCGCAGCCGAGTTCGCCATCCGCTTCGCCGACGGCGGCACGCTGGCCCTGGGCCGCCGCACCGCGGTCTTGGGCGTGCTCAACGTCACGCCCGACTCGTTCTGGGAGGGCAGCCGCAGCCCGCTCCCCTCCGCGGCGCTGCGCGCGGCGGCGCGCATGGTCCAAGCGGGGGCCGACGCCATCGACGTGGGGGGCGAGAGCACCCGCCCGGGCGCAGTGCCGGTGGACGCGGAAGAAGAGACGCGCCGGGTCGTTCCGGTGATCGAGGCGCTCAAGCGCGAGCTGGGAGTGCGGGTCGCCATCGACACGATGAAGGCGGCCGTCGCCCGACGTGCCTTCGATGCCGGGGCCGACATGCTGAACGACGTCACGGCCCTGGGCGACCCGGAAATGTTGCCGCTGGCCCGCGAGCGGGGCGTGCCGCTGATACTGATGCACATGCGCGGGGTGCCGGCCACCATGCAAGAAGACACCTGCTACGACGATCTGCCGCGCGCGGTGGCCGAATTCCTGGACGGCCGCGTGCGGCTGGCCCTGGGCGGTGGCATCGCCGATGATAAGATTCTCGTGGATCCGGGGATCGGCTTCGGCAAGTCGGCCCGCGGCAACCTGGAGCTGCTCGAGCGGCTCCCGGCGCTCGCGGGGCTGGGCCGGCCGATCGTGGTCGGGGCCTCGCGCAAGGCGTTCGTCGGCGCGGTGCTGGACTTGCCGGTGGCAGAGCGTCTGGAGGGCAGCCTGGCGGTCGCGGCGTTCGCCTGCTCGCGGGGAGCCCACGTCATCCGTACGCACGACGTCGAGGCCACTGTGCGCGCGGTGCGCATGGTGGACGCGATCCGCGGGGCCTGAGCCGGGCCGCCCCGCGAGCCGGCGAGAAGCGGAGGAGCAAGGGAACCGATGCTCGAGCGACTGACGACCTTGCTCCAGTTGCGACACCTGGATGTTCACGCCGTCGTGGACATCTTCCTGCTTGCCTTCGTCATCTACCAGTTGCTGCTGCTGATCCGCGGCACTCGCTCCGTCAACGTGATCATCGCCCTCGGCGCGCTGGCCGGGATCTACGTGCTGACCAGCCCCGGGTTGTTCGGCCTGGACGCGATCAACACGGTGCTGGGCACGTTCCTGGCCTACGTGCCCATCGCCATCATCGTGCTGTTCCAGAACCAGATTCGCCGCTTCCTGGCCCAGCTCGGACGCAACCCGGTGAGTGCCTTCATGCCCCGCCGGCGCGAGGAGCTGTTGATCGAAGAGGTGGCGCTGGCCGCGGCCTCCCTGGCCAGCAAGCGGCTGGGCGCGCTGATCGTCATCGAGCGCGACCTGGGCCTGCGCACGTTCTATGAGACCGGCATCGTCCTCGACGCCAAGGTGTCCTACGACCTGTTGATGAACATCTTCACGCTGCGCTCGCCGCTGCACGACGGCGCGGTGGTCATTGCCGAGGGTCGGATCAAGGCCGCGAGCTGTTACCTGCCGCTGACCATGAATCCCAACCTGTCCCGCACCTATGGAACCCGGCACCGGGCCGCATTCGGCATCACGGAGGAATCCGATGCCATCGCGGTCGTGGTCTCCGAGGAGCGCGGCGTGATCTCGCTCGTCGAAGGCGGCGAGCTGACCGAAGGGCTCGACGCGCGGGGCCTGCAACGAGCGCTGCGGGTGGCGCTGTCGGGCGACGCGTCGGCGCCCCCCGACGTGCGGCTGGCGCACGATCCCGCGGCGACCAGGGAACCGCGCGATGCGTGATCGATTGCTGGCGGAGTGGCCGTTGAAGACGCTGGCCCTCGTGCTGGCCATCGTCATCTGGATCAGCATCGCGGGACAGGACGGCACGCTCCGCGACTTCACGGTGCCGCTCGAGATCAACCTGGGTGCGGATCGCATCGCGGCTTCGCCGCCGCCGACCGCGATCACGGTGCGGCTTGAGGGTTCGCGAGCCGCGATCCGCCAGCTCGACCCGCTGCGCCTCGCGGTGCGGCTCGACCTGACGGACACACCGCTTGGCTCCCGCGAGCTGGTCCTGTCGCCCTCGAACCTGAGCGGGGTCCCGCGGGGCGTGGCCGTGGCCCTGTTCGATCCCGCGCGGGTCCGCGTCGAGGTCGCCAACCGCGCCTGGCGCGAATTCGCGATCGAGCCCGACCTCGCGGGCCGGCCGGCCCCGGGCCATGCGCTCTACGGCCACGCCGTCGAACCCGCGCGGGTCATGCTCGAGGGGCCGGAGTCGGCCCTGGCCGCGATACGCAAGCTGCGCACGGAATCGATCCCGTTGGATGGGCGCCGCGAGTCCTTCGTGACCCGCGTCGGGTTGACGCTGCCGGACGCGCGGGTCAGGAGCGTGCAGGCCGATCCGATACAAGTCGAGCTGTGGCTCGACGTCGCGCCGTCCCAGACCACGTTCGACGGCGTCGCCGTCGAGCTGCCGTTCGCTCCGTCCGGCCCACCCCCGCTCTTGCGTCCGGGCAGCGTCGCCGTGCGGTTGGCCGGCCCCCCCTGGCTGCTGGAGGAGCTCGCCGCGGCGGAGATCGCGGCCGTGGCCGAGGTCGGGCCCCCCGGACCCGAGCGGCCCACGCGGGTCCCGCTGCGGGTCGAGCTGCGCCTCGCCGAGGAGCGCCGGAGGCTCTTGACCGTGATGTCGATCAAGCCGACCCATGTCTCGGTGCAGGTCGTGCGGACCGCCGGAGGATAGAGTGAAGCAGCTGTTCGGCACCGACGGCATCCGCGGCGTCGCCGGCGAGTATCCTCTGGATCGGGCGACCGTGCTGCGCTTCGGCGCCTCGCTGGCGCTCGTGCTGCAAGAGGAGCATGGCCGACCGTGCCGGGTCGTGCTCGGACGCGACACCCGAGAATCCGGCCCGCTGCTGCGCGATCTCGTCGGTCAGGGGCTCGTCGCGCGCGGGGCCGCGGTGGTCGACGCCGGGACGATCACGACGCCGGGGCTGGCCCACGTGGCCGAGGGGGGCGGCTTCGACGCCGCGGTGATGATCTCGGCCAGCCACAATCCGTTCCACGACAACGGCCTGAAGGTGTTCGGCAGGGGCGGGTTCAAGCTCTCGGACGAGCTCGAGGTACGTGTCGAGCAGCGGATCCTCGGTGACGATCCGGGGCCGAGCGCCGAGCCGGGCCTGGTCCTGACCCAGGGTCCCGAGCTGGTCGAAGCGTACATCCGACACCTCGAGGGCGTGGTCTCGCCGCGGGGGCGCTTGGCCGGATGGCGCGTCGTCCTGGATTGCGCGAACGGCTCCGCCTGCTCGATCGCGCCACGCGTCTTCCGCCACCACGGCGCCGCGGTCGTGGTGATCGGCGCGACCCCCGACGGCCGGAACATCAACCTGGGCTGCGGATCGTTGCACCTCGACAATCTGACCCGCGCGGTCCTCGAGCACGGCTGCGACCTGGGCATCGCCTTCGACGGCGACGCGGACCGCTGCCTGGCCGTGGACCGTCGGGGGCGTCACCTGGACGGCGACCACATCCTCTACATCACGGGCCGCCGCTTGCACAGGTCGGGACGCCTGCGCGGTAACGCGCTCGTGGCCACGATCATGAGCAACCTGTGGCTCGAGCAGCGGCTGGGCCTGGAAGGCATCATGCTGTACCGCGCGCCGGTCGGTGACAAGTACGTGCTCGAACGAATGGTCCAGGACGACCTCGCGCTCGGCGGCGAGCAATCGGGCCACGTGATCTTCCGCGCGCACGCCACGACGGGCGACGGCATCCTGACCGGCTTGCTGCTGCTCGAGGCCTTGGCCGAAGAGGGGCAGCCGCTCGAGGAACTCCTGGCCTCGATCGAGCCCTGCCCGCAGGTCCAGCTCAGCGTGAGAGTGCGACAGAAGCCCGACCTCCGCGCGCATCCGCGGGTCGGCCCCGCGATTGCCGCCATCGAGCTGGCACTGGCCGACTCCGGCCGCGTCGTCTTGCGCTATTCGGGAACGGAGCCGGTCGCGCGCATCATGGTCGAGGGCCCCGACGCCGCGATCGTGCGCGCGCACGCCGAGCACCTGGCGCGCGTGGTCGCCGAGGCGCTGGGAGCGGCCACGCCGTGAAGGTCCTGGGCGCCGACTTGCCCCGCGAAAGCGCCGGCGCGGTGCCGGTCGAGCCGACCGTCGTGTTGCTCGGCGCCGACGGCCGGGTCACGCGGGTCCAGCAGGTCTCCTCGCTTCCCGCGCTGGCCGAAGCCGTCGTGCGTTTCGCGGCGGGCGAGCCGTTCTTGCTCGGCGTCAACGTGCCCGTCGTCGTGCCTGCCCCGCCGGTCCGCGCGCGCGCTGTCGAAGGCCTGCTGCGTCGCCGACTGGGGTTTCGCCTGCCCAAAGGCGGGCGAGCCGGCGGCGTGGCGGAGGTCAAGGGGGGCGCCGGCGAGCCGCTCTTGGCCGGGCTGGCCGCGGCGGGACAGCCCTGCCTGCCCTACCCCGACCGCGACCGCCGGCAGTCCGGGCTGGCCGAGACCTACCCGCCGCTGATCCTGAAGGCGCTCTTGTGGGAGTCCTCGCTGTTCGCCGCGGGACCCGACCCCACGGTGCGCGAACTGCTCTTCCGGGCCGGCCAGCCGCCGGCATACCGCGCGGCGCGGGCGCGGAGGCGCTCGCACTGGACCGAGCGCGCCGGCGCGCTGGAATTGCTGGTGCGGGCCCTCGGCACACCGCCGGGCTTCGACCTCCGTCCCGCGGGCGAGGCGCTGGCTCGGGCGACAACGGATCAGGCGGTCGAGCGCGCCGCGGGTCTCCTCGACGCTCTGCTGATCGCGGGGACCGCGCGGCGCTACCTCGAAGCGCCGGAGTCCTGCTTGTTCCTGGGTGATCGGGAGCAGGGCTACGTGATCCTGCCCGCCGACGGGCTCGTGCGGCGACTGTCGCTCGGCGGGACCGGCCGCGCCGGCGGCCGACTGTTCCCACGAACCTCGCTCAGCGAGCAGCTCGGCGCTCACGCGCGGTTGCGCCCGGTCGGGCTGCTCGCCGTTCCCGGGCAGCCGCAGCGGACCGAGGCGCGGTTCGACGAACCGCCGCACTACGAGTTCGACAACCTGGACGAGATGCTGTGGTGGAAGCATTGCCGGCACGTGGCGGGCCCCGGACTACCCACCGAGGGGCTGGAAGAACTGGTCGTCGTCGTCGGACCGGAGCGCGAGGACCAGCCACCGCTGCGCCTGCTGCGCAGCCGCCATCGAACGCTGTCCTTCCGCTTCGAGCCGCCGGTGGCCTGGCGCTCCCGCGTGCCCACGCGGGACGGCAAGACCTACCCGTTCCGCGTCCTGCGCGCGGTCTATGCGATTCGCGCCGCGGCCGACTGAGGTCGAGCACCGCACTCGCCTCCGTGGATTGACCGACCGGGGGGCGGGCCCCATATTCCTCGTGAGCCCCGCGGGGACGAGGAGTTCCAGGTTTGAACCAGCTGAGAGTCCCGACCCGCAGGATCACGGTCGAGGTGCGGACCGCCGACGGCGCCCTGGCGCAGGGCGCGATGTTCCATACCGAGACCCTGTACCAGACCGGCGGGGCCGAAGACATCGCCGACGAGCTGAACGACGAGCGGAGCTTCGTGCCCTTCGTCGCCCACGATTCGGAGGCGTGTGACTGTCTGCTCAACAAGCGCCACATCGTGCGCGTTCGCATCGCCGGCCCGACCGAGATCCGTCGGCCGAGCGCTGCCGGGGCGCCGCTGAGCACCCTGCTGTTCAGCGACGGCTCCTGGTTGACCGGAAGGCTGCTGCTCGACGCTCCCAGCGGCGCGTCGCGGCTGCTGGACAAGTTCAACCAGGCCGCCACCTTCCTGCCGTTCGCGACCGAAGACGGCGTGGAGTTCGTCAACCGGGCCCACATCGTCCGGGTCCGCTCGATCGATGGAGGTTCCGGGTGGCCCAGCTCGACCAGTTGATCGAGGCGATGTTCGAGCACCAGGCGGAAGCGCTCGTGCTCCAGCCGGGACAGCGACCCAGCCTGCTGCTCGCCGGAACGGAGCGGCCGATCGTCAAATCCGCCCTGGTAGCGGCGCACGTGTCGCGCCTCGCCGCCGAGATCGCGCCGTCGGACCAGCGCGCGGCGGTCGCCGCGGGCGGCGTGGCCAGCTTCGACTACAAACTCGGAGGCCAAACGGTCAAGGTCGAGGTCAGCGCGGGCCCCAAGGCCGTGATCCGCGCCTCGTCTCCGACCGTCCCGAGCGCGACGACGACCCGGCCGGGCGCGGCGACCGCCGCGTCCGCCAAGACCGTCGTCGCGGAAGCGCCCGCCCCGCCCGCCAAGACCGTCGCCGCGGAAGCGCCCGCCCCGCCCGCCAAGACCGTCGCGCCGCCGCCGTCCGAGGCCGCTGCGGCGCCGGTCGAACCCGTACCCGCCGGCCGGGTGGCGGCCTCCGGCGATCCTCCGCGAATGGACTCCCTGCTGCGCCGGCTGGTCGAGCGAGGCGGCTCCGACCTGCACCTGTCGAGCGGCTGCCGCCCGATGATCCGCGTGGACGGAGAGATGGAGCCGGTCGACGATCTGCCCGAAGGCGACCCGGCCAAGACCGAACAGTTGCTGCTGTCGATCGCGCCCGAGCGCAACCGGGCCGAGTTCCGCGAACACGGCGACACCGACTTCGCCTACGAGATCGCGGGGCTGTGCCGCTTCCGCTCGAACCTGTTTCGCGATCGCAGGGGCGCGGGCGGCGTGTTCCGCGTGATCCCGTCCAAGATCCTCACCGTGGAGGACCTGAACCTGTCGGAGGCCATCCGCTCTCTGTGCTTCCTGACCAAGGGGCTGGTGCTGGTCACCGGTCCGACCGGCTCGGGCAAGTCCACGACGCTCTGCGCGCTCGTCGATCACGTCAACTGCAACCGCAGCGAGCACATCATCACGATCGAGGACCCGATCGAGTTCGTGCACCCCAACAAGCGCTGCCTGATCAATCAGCGCGAGGTGCACCTGCACACGGCAGGATTCAAGAAGGCCCTGCGCGCGGCGCTGCGCGAAGATCCGGACGTGGTGCTGGTCGGCGAGATGCGGGACCTCGAGACCGTGTCCATCGCCATCGAAACGGCCGAGACCGGCCACCTGGTCTTCGGTACGCTGCACACCAGCTCGGCCGTATCGACCGTGGACCGCATCATCGACCAGTTCCCCGCCGACCAGCAGGCGCAGATCCGCATCATGCTCTCGGAATCGCTGCGCGCGGTGATCGCCCAGGTGCTGTGCCGGAAGATCGGGGGCGGCCGGGTGGCGGCGCTCGAGGTGCTGATCGTCAACGCCGCGGTTTCCAACCTGATCCGCGAGGGCAAGACCTTCCAGATCCCCTCGATCATGCAGACCTCCCGCGCCCAGGGCAACGTGCTGCTGAACACCGCGCTCCTCGATCTGGTCAAAAAGAAGCTGGTCGAGCCTCGGGAAGCCTACGTCAAGTGCCGCGACAAGCAGAACCTGGTCACGACGATGCAGCAGGCCGGCGTCCCCGTGGATTTCCTCAAGTCCGACGACATGCGCAAGGAGTTGGAGCCGGCGTAGGCTGTTATGATCCCGGCGGCGTGAGCGAGCGGGCGGCGATCGGTTCCCTGGCGCGAGCCCACGGGCTCGAGCGGACTTTCACGGACATCGCGGGACGGCGTCGCACGGCTTCCCTGGAGTCGCAGTTGGCCGTGCTGCGCGCGCTGGGCGCACCGATCGAGCGGCCGGCCGATGCTGCGGCGGCGCTGCGAGATCGCGAGGCCGCGCTGGGCCGCCGCTTGCTCGACCCGGTCAGAGTCGCCTGGGAGGGGGGCGAGCAGCGCCTCGCCCTCCGCCTGCCCGGGAGCGATCTTCCGCGGCGCGTCGCCTGCCGGGTGGCTCTCGAGAACGGCACGACCCTCGAGCAACGATGCGGCGCGGCGACGTTGCGCGGGACGCGGCGGAGCGTGGACGCCGACGGGCGACGCTCGATCCGCTGCTTCCTGCCTCTCGCGAGCCCGCTGCCGCTGGGGTATCACCGGGTGGCGCTCGAGGCCGGCCCGCTCTCGGCCGAGTGCCGGCTGATCGTGGCGCCGCGCCGGGCCTTCGCCGCGCCGCGGGCTGGCGAGCGCGACTTCGGTCTGTTCCTCCCACTCCATGCGCTGCGCGCCGCAGACGGCTGGGGCACGGGGAGCTACACCGATCTGGCACAGCTCGTGCGGTGGACCGCCGAGCAGGGCGGCCGGTGGCTCGGGACGCTGCCGCTCGGCGCGACGTTCCTCGACGCACCTTTCGAACCCAGCCCCTATCGGCCGGCGAGCCGGCTGCTGTGGAGCGAGCTGCACGTGACCGTGGGAGACCTGCCGGCGGGGCTGGAGCTGCCCCGCGCGGCTCGGGCGGTCCTGGAATCGTCCGGGTTCCGCCACGCCCGGGCCCGGCTGCGCGCGGCGAGCCAGGTCGACCCGCGCGCTCAGATCGAACTGCTGCGCGCGGTGCTCGAGCCCCTGGCCCGCCGGCTGGGCTCGCGCTCGCTCTGGCCCGACGGGTTGAGGCGCCATCTGCGCCGGCACCCGGAAGCCGCCGCGTATGCCCGCTTCCGGGCCACGATGGAGGCGTTGGGCCGCAGCTGGGAGCGCTGGCCGGCGCGGCTGCGCGACGGACGGCTGCGCGGCGACGATTGCGACCCGGTCGCCGAGACGTACCACGCGCTGGTGCAGTGGATCGCCGCCCATCAGCTCGAACAGGCGGGTCGTCAGGCCCACGAGCGCGACGTGCGACTCTGTCTCGACCTGCCGCTGGGCGTGCATCCGCAGGGCTACGACGTGTGGCGCTACCCGAAGCTGTTCGCCCGCGGCGCGTCCGTCGGCGCCCCGCCCGACGCCTGCTTCACGCTGGGCCAGGACTGGAGCTTTCCCCCGCTCCATCCCGAAGCCTGTCGCGCGGACGGCCACAGCTACTTCGCGGCCTGCCTGCGCCACCACATGCGCGCGGCCGGCATGCTGCGGATCGATCACGTCATGTCGTTGCGCCGGTTGTTCTGGATCCCGCGGGGCCACGATGCGCGGGACGGCGTGTACGTGCGCTATCCGGCGGAGGAGCTGCACGCGGTGGTGTGCCTCGAATCCTGGCGGCAGCGCTGCGCTCTCGTGGGCGAGGATCTGGGACTCGTGCCGGACGGCGTGCGATCGGCCATGCGCCGCCACGGGCTGCGGCGCACCTGCATCGTCCAGTTCTCGCAACCTCCGGACGGCCGGCGTCCCCTGGAATCCCTCCGTCTCGAGGGGCTCGCGTCACTGCGGACCCACGATCTTCCGGCGTTCGCGGCATTCTGGCGCGGGCTGGACATCGGCGAGCGCCGCCGCCTGGGGCTGCTGACCGCGAACCAGGCGCGCCGCGAGCGCCGCGGCCGCGAGCGGGTCAAGCGCGCCTGGTTGCGGGATCTGCGTTGCGGGGGCCGGCTGGCCGCCGGGCCCGCGCGGACTGCGGACGTGTTCCGGGCCTGCCTGTCGCTCATGTGCGACAGCCGGGCCAACACGGTGGTCGTCGACCTCGAGGATCTGTGGGGCGAGACGCGATCGCACAACGTGCCCGGCACGACCACCGAGCGACCCAACTGGCGGCGCAAGGCGCGCCACTCGCTCGCGACGTTCGCTCGCCTGCCGCGCGTGCTCGGCGCGCTGGCCGAGCTGCGGCGGCGGCGCGGAGCATGGAGCGCGACGTGAGCGCCCGCCGCTGCGCCTGCATCCACGGCCACTTCTACCAGCCGCCGCGCGAGAATCCTTGGACGGGAGAGGTCGAGCGGCAGCTCTCCGCCCGCCCGCACCACGACTGGAACGTGCGAATCACCGAGGAGTGCTACCGGCCGAATGCCGCCGCGCGGGTTGTCGATGAGCAGGGCGGCCTGCCCCGCACGGTCGACAACTACGGGCGGATCAGCTTCGACTTCGGGCCGACGCTGCTGAGCTGGCTCGAGCGCCACGCCGCGGACGTGTACCGCTCGGTCCTCGACGCGGACCGCGCCAGCCGCGGGAGGTTCGGCGGCCATGGGTCGGCCATGGCCCAGGTCTACAACCACATGATCGCTCCTCTGGCTCACCCCCGGGATCTCCGTTGCCAGGTGATCTGGGGCGCGCGCGATTTCGAACACCGCTTCGGACGCCCGCCAGCAGGCATGTGGCTGCCGGAAACGGCGGTCGACCTGGCCACGCTCGAGGCGCTGGCCGACGCCGACGTGCGCTTCACGATCCTCGGACCGCACCAGGCCCGGCGCATGCGGGCCAAGCACGGGGATCGCTGGCGCGACCTGGGGCGGGAGCAGGCGCTCGATCCGTCGCTGGTCTACGAGCAGCGCCTGCCCTCGGGGCGCAGCATCGCCCTGTTCTTCTATGACGGCCCGCTGGCGCGGGCCGTGGCCTTCGAGAGTCTGCTGGGGGACGGCCGGGACTTCGCCGATCGTCTCGCCGGCAGCCTGCCCGACGAGCGGGACGGGCTGCCCCGCCTGGCCCACGTCGCGACCGATGGCGAGTCGTACGGCCATCACCACCGGTTCGGCGAGATGGCGCTGGCGGCCGCGCTCGATCGGCTGGAGTCCCGCGAAGACGTCGAGCTGACCCACTACGCCGCGTTTCTCGCCGAGCACCCTCCGACCCACGCGGTCGAGGTGGCCGAGAACACGTCCTGGAGCTGTCCGCACGGGGTCGAGCGCTGGCGCGCCGATTGCGGCTGCGGCGGCGCGCGGCAGTCCTGGCGCGCGCCGCTGCGCGAGGCCTTCGACTGGCTGCGCGACCGTCTGGCGCCGGAGTTCGAAGCCCGCGCGTCGGCGATGCTTCGCGATCCGTGGGCCGCGCGCGAGGATTACATCGAGGTGCTGCTCGACCCCGGCGACGCGGCGCGTCGGCGTTTCCTCGAGGCGCACGCGCTGCGGGAGACGGGCCCGGCCGAGCGGCGCGAGCTGTGGACGCTGCTCGAGCAGCAGCGTCATTGCATGCTGATGTACACGAGTTGCGGCTGGTTCTTCGAGGACCTGGCGCGCCTGGAGCCGCTGCAGGTCCTGCGCTACGCCGGGCGAGCGATCGAGCTGGCCCGCGAGCTGGGCCTCGACGACCCGGAGCCGGGGTTCCTGGCACGGATTGACCCGGCGCGCAGCAACGATCCCGAGCGCGGCACGGCCCGCGACCTCTACGCGCGCCACGTCAGCCGGCGCGCGCCCCTCGACGATCATTCGTAGCGCAGGGCCTCGATCGGGTCGAGTTCGGCGGCCCTTGCCGCCGGATACATGCCGGATACGAGGCCCACGGAAACGGAGACGGTCGTGGAAAGCAGGATCGAGGCCGCGGTGACCACCGTGGGCCAACCGGCGTAGGCGGCGACGACGCGAGCGATGGCCACGCCCACGACCACGCCCGACAGGCCGCCGAGCAGGCTGATCGAGAAGGCCTCGATCATGAACTGGCGCCGGATGTCGACCCGTCGCGCTCCCACCGCACGGCGCACGCCGATCTCGCGGGTGCGTTCGAGGACCGTGGCGAGCATGATGTTCATGATGCCGATGCCGCCGACGAGCAGCGAAATGCCGGCGATGCAGCCCATGACGATCTTGAACAGCCGCTGGGTGCGCCGGCTCTGCTCCAGCAGCGCCTCGGGCACGACCAGCTCGAAGTCCTGCGCTCCGGAGTGCAGCCGGTCGAGCAGCAGCCGGATCGTCGTGGCGCTCTGTCGCGGCGATACGCCGGAGGCGAGCTGCACCACGATCTCATCCAGCGGGGCCGCCAGGGGATCGCGATCGAACTTCCGCGCCGCCGTCGTCACCGGGATGTAGATCTCCTCCGCCCTCGTGCCGACGTCGACGCCCTCGAACGAGTCGCCTCCGCCGGAATCGGCGAGCACGCCGATCACGACGAACCAGACGTCGTTGATCTTCAGCGGACGATCGAGCGGCTCCTCGTAGCCGAACAGGTCGCGGGCCACATCCGGCCCGATCACGGCCACCTGCGCGTGCTCGCGCTCGTCCAGGGCGTCGAGAAACCGACCGTGCGTGAGCGCCAGGCGGCTCAGCTCCCGCTGGCGATGGCTCACGCCGAAGACCTTGGCCTCGTCGGTGCTCGTGCCGGCCGCCATGACCATGTAGGCTTCGACCTCGATGCGCGGCGCAACCAGCTCCACGCCCGGCACGCCCTCCAGGATCGCTCGGGCGTCCCGCTCGGACACGCCCAGCGACTTCTTGCGCAGCTCCTGCGACTGCTGCTCGCCCTGCACCGCCTTGTCGCGGACGAGGATGTTGCGCAACCCCATGCGCTCGATCATCTGCAGCGCCTGCCGCTCCGCTCCCGCACCGATGGAGAGCATGGCGATCACGGCGCCCACGCCGAAGATCATCCCCAGCATCGTGAGCGCGGAGCGCAGCTTGTGCGAGGCGAGATCGCCCACCGCGCTGCGGATGGCCTCGACGACGTTCAACCCGTGGCCGCGGGCTCGCCCCCGCCCTCCAGCACGGGCTCCGCGGCCGGGCGCGTGGGATCACGGAGCGCGATCTGCTCCCCGCCCGACAGGCCGCTCTCGATCACGACCCGGCCCAGCGCCGCGGGCCCCAGCTCGACCGTGGCGGGCTGGAAGTCCGCGCCGTGGCGCACGTAGACGATCTTGCGACCGTCCCGCTCGAACACGGCCTGGCGCGGGACGGTCAACACGTCCCGCCGCTCGTCCAGCGACAGCACGGCCTGCATGCGCTGACCCGGTTTCATCACGGCCGGGTCGGTGCGCTCCAGCTCGAGGATCACGTTGAAGTACTGGATCGGGGCCTGCTGGGTCCGCGGCTGGGCCAGCACCGCGACCTGCCGGACCCTGGCGGAGTAGGTCGCCCCGGGGTGGGCGTCGAGCACGACCGTAGCCGGCAGACCGACGGCCAGCCCGCCGGCGTCCGCCTCCAGCACGTACACCTCCGCTTCCATCTTCTGCGGCTTGGGGATCTCGGCCACCGCGTTGCCGCCCCAGACCATCTGCCCGACCTCGGGCTTGCGGCCCCACTGCGATTTGAGCACGAAGATCCCGTCGTGCGGGGCGCGCACCTCGAGCCCTTGCAGCGCTTCCGTGGCTTGCGAGATCTGCAGCTCGGCCTTGCGCCGCTCGATGGCCAGCAGGTCCAGCTCGGTGCGGGCCAGCCCCTGCTGCACCGCGCCGGTGCGTTGCGCGTGGTCCCGTTTCTCGAGCGCCAGGGTTTGGTCGATCTGCGATTCGATGATCTCCTGGCGCGAGAAGATCTGCTCGTCCTTGTTCTGGAAGGATTGCGCGTACTCCAGCTCGAGCGAAGCGACCTCGGCGTCACGATCGAGGTTGCGGCGGTTCCCCTCCTCGCGCACGGTCTTCGACGTGATCCGGCTGTCGGCCGTCGCGGCCTCGTGGCGACCTTCGCGCAGCTCCTCCTCGAGATCCGTGGGGTCGAAGCGGATGACGATGTCGCCGGCCCGCACGGCCGAGCCCTCGCCGGCCAGCCAGGCCAGCTTCAGCGGCCGCCGGATCTCGGGCGGGGCGCCCAGGATCGTGGCCTCGGCGGCCTTGAGGTTGCCCTCGGCGTGGATTCGGCGCTCGAACGGTCCGCGCACGACCGGCGTGGTCGGCACGTCGCCGGCCGGCCGCGCCAGTCCGCGCAGGGCCGGCAGCGCGGCCGAGGCCGCCAGCACGGCGGCGCCGAGGCCCAGGAGCGCGAGGCCGCCGGCCCGACTCACGCCTGCGCCCTCCGGCGCGCGTCGGGATCGGCGAGCGCGACGCTGTCGCCCTCGCTCAGGCCCCCCAGCACCTCGACGCGCCCCTCGCTGTGTCGGCCCAACTCGACCGCGGTGGCCCGCTGGCCCAGCGGCGTGCGCAAGAAGACCAGGGGGCCCTGCGGCCCCTGGACGACCGCGCCGGCGTCGACGAGCAGCGCGCCGGCCACGCGCTCGACCTCGATCTTGCCGCGGAAGCGCATGCCCGGACGCATGCGCAGCCGGTCGGTTTCTGCGAGCTCGATCTCGAGCCGCACGACTTTCTTGGGGCTGTCGTGGGTCTCGCGCTGCACGGTGCGCCAGATCGACGCCACCCGCCCGGCGAACTCGAGCTCCGGGTGCGCGTCGAGTCGCAGCGTCACCCGCTGTCCCTCGGCTACGCGTCCCGCATCGGCCTCGTGGACCAGGCCGAGGGCCTTCATCCGCGCGAGGTCGGGAAGCTCGATCACGGACTCGCCCCTCCAGCAGGCGTCGCCGACCTTCTTTTTCTGGTCGTTCCAGTCCTGGACGTAGATCACCGTCCCGTCGCTCGCCGCGGTCACGCGCATCCGTTCGATGTCGTTCCGCGTCTGCTCCACGTCCCGTTCGGCCCGCAGCAATTGGTCGCGAAGGGCTCCGAGCGTGGCCTCCGCGGAGCGGGCGGACGCCTCGATCCTGGAGTCGAGGTAGGCGACTTCCTTCTGCGTCAGCTCCAGCTCGAGCCCGACCAATGCCAGTTCCCGCGCGGCCTCGAGTTCATCGGGTCGGGCCGCCTTCAGCTCGGACTTGCCCAGCCGGGCCCGGGCTTCCGCCAGCCGCAGCGCGTCTTGCTGCTGCCGCAAGGACAGCTCCTGCTCGGCCTTCTCGACCTGCTTGCGCGCGGCGTCGCGCTCGGCGATCTCGCGCTGCAGCCGCTGATCGAGCTCGCTCGTGTCGAACGCCAGCACCGTGGCGCCAGCCGCGACTCCTTCGCCCTCCGACGCCATGTGAGCGATCTTGAAGTTCCACATGTTGCGCAGTTGCGGCGGCCCGAGCAGATTCGTCTTGACCGCCTGCAGCGCGCCCGTGACCTCGACCCCCAGCACCAGGTCGCCGCGCTCGACCGTGCTCCATTCACCCGCCTCCCCGACCCACGCGCGCAGGCCCACCCGGCCGGCCGCGACCAGCAGGACCGCGGCGCCGCCGATCAGCAGCATCCGTCTGGCGGCGCTAGTCTTCACCGGCTTCTTTCTCTTCTTTTCATCCGGCCGACCTCAGCCGGGAGCCCTCCGCCAGGCCGGCCTCCACCGCGCATTCGAGGGCCGAGCAGGGGCCCAGCCGAACCTCGGCCGTCGAGCCATCGGCCAGCCGGGCCCGCGGTGGCTCCGTGGAAAGGTCGAGCGCCGCGCGCGGGACGACGATACCGCCGGCGACCTCCGGCAAGCGGATCTCGGCCCGCACCGACAGCCCGGGCCGCATGCGCTGCGGGTCCGACGCATCGAGCGCGATCACGACCCGGAACGACCGGCGCAGCGAGGTCTCGTGATCCTCCTGGGCGATGGGCGCGATCTCGGTCACGCGCCCGGTGAAGCGCGGATCCGGATAGGCGTCGAGAGTGCACTCCGCCGGCGCGTCGATGGCGATGCGCCCGTCGTCGACATCGCTCAGCCGGGCCACCACCTTCATCTCCGAGAGATCCGGGATGCGCATCACGGGCAGGCCGACCCAGACGTTGTCGCCGACCTGGAACTTGCGCCCCTCGTCGTTCTCGGAAACCACGAGGATCCCGCCCCGCGGCGCCTCGATCGAGAGTGCGGCGATGGCCCGCTCGGCCGTCGCGATCTCCTCATCCGCCTGGCGCAGCGCGATGCGCAGCTCTTCGATCTCCGCCTGGGAGGCCCGGCGAGCCGTGCTCAGACCCTCCTCGGCCTTGGCGTGCTCGAACCCCGCGCGGGCCAGCTTCAGCTGGTACTCCTGGTGCTCGCGGCGCGGGCGCAGCACCTCCGGGACCGCGGCCTCGATGCGGGCCTGCTCCAGCTCGATGCGCCGCCGCTCGACCAGGAACTCCTGCTCGTAGATCTCGCCCGCCACGTCCGCTTCCCGGCGCAGCAGCTCGTTGTGCGCTCTCGAACGCTCCAGCTTCTTCTGCTCGACGCTTCCCGTGAACTGCGAGTTGTCCAGCTCGAGGACCTTCTGACCCGCCTGCACCAGCGCGCCATCCTGCTCCATCCAGCGAATGGTCAGTTGCCATGAGCGCGTGCGCGGAACGTAGATGCTATCGGCTCGAACCGCCTCGAGTTCTCCGGTCAGGATCAGCCGCGGCTCCAGCGTGGCGCGGCGGGCCACGAGCGTCGCGGCCTCCGCGGGCCCCTCCGCGCCAGCCACGGCGCGCTCGGGGGCGCAGCCGCAGGCGGCCAGGAGGCCCAGCGAGAGGGCCGCGGCCACGAGGCGCCGGGCGCGTCCAGCGGGATCCTTCCTGTTCGAGCGGCACATGCTGCGTGTGATACGACCCGGGGGCCCGTTCCGTCGTCCGAGCCCAGCAGTATCCTCCCGAACGCGAGGTTCTTCAAGCCGCGCCGGCCCGGCGGGTCGGTTCCGCGCTAGACTAGGGGTTCTTTCCGGCCGAGGCCCCGCCCATGCGTTCGATCGCCATCGCGCGCGCCGCCATCGCGCTGTCGCTGCCGGCCGCACTGCTCGCTCCGGGCCCGCCCCCCAGCGGCCGCGCCGCGGAAGTGCGGGTCGAGTGGATCAAGCTCCTGGACGCCGGCGTCTCCGCCTACAATCGCGGCCTGTACGCCGAGGCCGTGGACCGGCTGGGCCGCTGCACCGCGATCGCGCTGAACTCCTTTCGAGCCCATTACTACTACGGGCTGGCCCTCGACGCGGCCCGCCGCTACGCCGAGGCGATCGAAGCGCTGGGCGTGGCCCTCGACCTCGAACCCACGAACCTGGAGGCGTGGGTCGCCCTGGGCGACAGCCAGCTCGCGCTCGGCGACCTCGACGAGGCGCGCGCCGCCTACGCGCAGGCGCTGCGACTGCGGCCGGCCCACCCGCCGGCGCTCGACGGCCTGGGACGCGCAGCCGAAGCCCGCGCCGACGACGAGGGAGCCATCGACTACTTCCGCCAGGCTGTCCTGTCCAACGAAGGTTACGCGCCGGCCTACACTCATCTGGGCGACCTGTACCTGCGGAAGGGCCGCCTGCGCGAGGCGGTGCGCTTGCTCGAGGAAGCCGTCACGCTGCGGCCCGAGTTCACGGAGGGTCTGAACCGCCTGGCCCTGGCCTACGGGCGGCTGGGGCTGTACGCCGAGGCCGTGGCCACGGTGCAAAAGGCGAGCGCGATCGACCCGTCCGATCCCTTCTCCGCGCAGACTCTGGGCTGGCTGCTGCTGGACCAGGGGCTGCTCGCCGCGGCGCAAGACGCCTTCGAGCGCGCGCTGGCGCTCGAGCCCCAGCTACCGGAAAGCCGCATCGGACTGGCCCAGCTCCGGCGGCGCAGGGGCGATTACGCGGGGGCGATCCGGGAGATCGCCTCCGCGCTGGAGCTGACGGGGCTCGGCGCGTCGACGATCGGGCGTCTGGAAGCGTTGCGACCGGCGATCGAGGCCGAGGCGCGGCGCGCGGCCGAACTCGAGGCCCGCGTCGCGGCGGGCGACGGTGGTCCCGAGGATCACGCCGAGCTGGCGGACCTGCTCGCCCGCCGCGGAGCCTGGGCTGCCGCGGCCACGCACCAGCGCCGGGCCCCGCCCTCGCCCGAGGGAGCCGAGTGGCTGGCCTACCTGCTGGTGCAGGACGGTCAGTACCGCGAGGCTCACGGCATCTACTCCCGTCTGGCGGCGGGCTCGGGGGATCTCGACTTGCGGCTGAACGCCGGGGTGGCGCTGGCGCTGCTGGGCCGCGACGCGGCCGCCGCCCTGGAGTTCGAAGCGATCCTGGCCACCGACCCCGCCCACGCGCTCGCACGCCTCTATCTCGCGAACGCGCAACTGCGCCTGGGACGGATCGAGGTCGCGGCGGCGAGCTACCGGGCTTTCCTCGATGGGGGCGGCCCGAGCGAGTCCGCCGAGCGAGTCCGCCGCATCCTGAAGCAGATCGCACCGGAGCTGGCGCCGCTCGAGCAAGAGCCGCTCGTCCCGCCGGCGCCGCCGCCGCGCCCCCGGGACGAGCCGCCGGAGGCAGCTCCGTGATCCGCGCGCGCGCTCCGGTCGTGCTGGCCGCGCTGACCGGCCTGGCCGCGGCCGCGCTGCTGCCGGCCCAGACGCCCCACAAGCGGCGGGGCTTCTCCATCGAGATCACCCAGCCGGTCAACCAGTCGGCCGTCGTCGGCAAGAGCCGCATCGCCGCGACCGTCACGATCGAGGACCTCAGCCTGCTGGACCGCGTGGAGTTCCTGGTCGGCGACGACGTGATCTTCGTCGACCGCCAGCCGCCCTGGGAGTGCAGCCACGACTTCGGCGAGGAATCGAAGTCCTGGATCATCCGCGCGATCGCCTATCACGCGGAGGACGTGTCGGTCACGGACGCGGTGATCACGCGCCGGATCCCGTTCTCCGTGGTCGAGCGCGTCAACCGCGTCGTGCTTTGGGTCTCGGCCCTGGGCAAGGCGGGCGCGTTCCTCACGAACCTCGAACGCGGGGACGTCCGCGTCTACGAGGAGGGCCGGGAGCAGCAAGTCCTGGAGTTCTACCGCGAAGACCGTCCGATTACGCTGGCCCTGTTGCTGGACAGCTCGGGGTCGATGCAGGAGAAGCTGAGCGAGGTGCATGCCGCCGCCGCCGCCTTCGTCGACACGCTGCGCGACGAGGATCGGGCGCTCGTGATCGACTTCGACGACAAGGTGTTCCTGCTCGAGGATCTGACGTCGGACCGCGAGCGACTGAAGCGAGCGATCCGCAGCACGGAAGCCATCGGCGGCACCGCGGTCTACGACGTGCTGCACGCCGCCTACCGCAAGATCGGCCGGATCGAAGGGCGAAGGGCGATCGTGCTGTTGTCGGACGGCGAGGATACGGCCAGCCTGCTCGGCCTGGATCGCGTGCTCGAGGAGGCCAAAGCCGCGAACGTGTTGATCTACTCCATCGGCCTCGGCGGGGGCGGCGTGGGTCCGCGCCGCAACGTGCTGCGGGAATTCTCGGAACACACCGGCGGCCGCTCGTTCTTCGTGAAGAAGGCGGACGAGCTGGCGCAGACGTACGAGCGGATCGCCGAGGAGCTGCGCTCCCAGTTCTACGTGGCCTACTCCACGAACAACGAGGAGTGGGACGGACGCTGGATCGAACTCGAGGTCAAGACCGACCGCAAGGACCTCGAGCTGCGCGCGCGGCGCGGGTTCTTCGCCGTCCGCAAGCTGGGCGGCCGCTGAGTCGGCGCCCTGCGCCGAGCCCGCAGAGGCGGTCGCGCTCTCAGGAGGGGCCGGCGGAGGAGGGCGCGGCCTCGCGGAAGCGCGCCGGCGGCACGGGCTGCTCCGGCGGCATCAATTCGAGCGGCGAAGGATCGTAGCCGGCGGGCCGCGCCACCATCGAGAGTTCGAGCTCGGTGTCCTCGTCGAAGTCCAGCGCGACCCCCAGCGGCAGGTAGCCCACGCTGCGCGCCTCGAGGCGCCACTGCCCCGCCGGCAGAGCGGCCAGCTCGAACGACCCGTCTGCGCGGCTGCGCGCCAGCGCGGGATCCGCGGCGCCGCTCGTGGCCACGAAGCGCAGCGGAACATCGGGCAGCGGCTTGCGGCCGTCGCGCTCGGCGACGCTCCCCTTGAGCGCCACCGACGACGCCGCGGCCGGCTCGCCGGCTCCACCCGGCAATCCCGCGGGGCTCGCGGCGGCGGCCTGCGGCTGCATCAGGACCTCGATCACGGCCCGGGAGGGGTAGCGCAGCGCGACGCTCTCCTTGACCACGGGCCGCAGCCCGTCGCGCAGCACCTCGATGCGGTAGTCGCCATCGGGCAGACCGTCCACGCGGAAGCGGCCCCGGTCGTCGCTCGCCGTCACGAACACGCGCGACGACTCGCCGACGCGCCGGACCAGCACCGTCGCTCCCACGACCGGACGGTTCCGTCCCACGAACGCGCTCCCCTGCAGGCGGCTGACCCCCGGATCGCCGGCGTTCTCCGCGGAGCTGGCGTCGGCCAGCGGGCCGGCTGGAATGGCAAGCAGGATCCCGACCGTGCACCCCAGGATTCGAAACGCAGCGGGCATCGACTCTCCCCCGGCCCTCCCGCGGGAGGGTCCGGCACGAAGGACATTATGGCGCCGGCCCGGGTCTTGACGCTCGACCCGCTCCTCCTATAATCCTCACTTGCCGATCCGGCGGCCGGAACCGGGCGCCGCTCGCACGGGGCCGACCCAGGGGCGGTTAGCTCAGCTGGAAGAGCACCTGCCTTACACGCAGGGGGTCGGCGGTTCGAGCCCGTCACCGCCCACCAGGATAAGGTTTGCATTGCGGAGCTGTGGTGCAGTTGGTTAGCACACCGGACTGTCACTCCGGAGGTCGCGGGTTCGAGTCCCGTCGGCTCCGCCATCACGAAGCGGACTACGCTACTCGTAGTACGCGTTCGTGAACTGCGCATCGACGGCGTCTGGGGACTGTGCGCTCTAGTCCCAGCGGCTTTCCCCCTCCCCGCTCGGAAAACGTCCCCGTCAGGGCTCGACCGTGAGCGTCACCCGGTCGATCAGCGTCGTGAACCCCGTCGGCGTCTGGGCCAGGCGGGCGGTCTGGGCCACGCGGATCCTGACCTGACCCGTGTTCGAGACGTAGGCGTTGGAGTTGGCGATCCCCTGGAGGTTGACCAGCGTGTCCCCCGTCTGCGAGACGATGCCGTAGCTCACGTTGACCCAGGCGCCCGTGTCGTGGTTGAACAGGTGAACGGCCTGGAACACGGGCGTCGCGTCGGCCGGGCCGTACTCCACGGTCAAGTTCAGATTGGACACGGTGACGAAGGGGCTCAGGGCCAGGATCTCGGTGATCGTGTTGTTGCGCGTGCCCTGGGTCACGGAGTCCACGACGAAGTGGCTGTTGTCCGAGTTCAACAGTTGGGTCAACCCGCCCGAGATCGGCACACCGACGATCACGTTCGCCGAGAGCAGCTCCGCGGTCTGGGGCGCGCTGGTCGGGCACAGCGCCTCGCGCGCCGCCACGAAGGCCGGATGATCGACGCGCGTGCCCTGGTTGGGACAGCAGCAATGCGTGACGATGCCCACGATCTCCTGGCCGTCGCGCAGCACGCCCGACCCGGAGTTGCCGAAGGTCACGTCGATGGTGAAACGCAGGGCGGTCGCGGTGACTTGCGCGATCGGACCGGACGAGGTCTGCTGCGTCTGGGTTGCGGTGCACGGGGTGTCCACGCCGTAGCCCCACACCGTCGCGGGCTGACCTACCTGGGGCGGCGTGGAGGCGATGGGCCGGAACACGCCGTAGCGCTGGAACGGTGTCTGGCCCAGGTTGTTCGTCCCGACGACCAGCGCGGACCAGTCGTTTCCGATCCCGCCGTTCGTGAAGGAGAACTGGGTCACCGGGAACTGCTCGGCAATCGGCGGGTGGTTCAGCGCGCAGTTGGGGCTCGACGGCGGTACCTTGAACTCCAGGACCATCCCCCCGCCAACGCAGTGCCCCGCGGAGACGGCGCAGCTATTCGAATTGTAGATCGACGCGGTGCAGCCCGCGGGAAGCAGGCGCGCCGCCCAGTCTTCGTTGGAGGGGACGCGATCGTCGACTCCGCAGCAGCCCGGATCGCAACCGCTGCCCGTGGGGACGAAGTCGTCCCAGGCCACCTGCTCGACCACCACGCGGTTGCGCACGGTGCCGGCCCCCGCCACCAGCTCGACATCCAGCAGGTCACCGTTGAAGTAGCCCGAGCTGTTGTTCCACCGGGCGAGAGCCTCCGCACCCAGCTCCTGCACCTGACCATCGGCCCGTGAGGTGAGGCGCAAGAAGCTGCCGGCTTCGAGCGCCACGTCGCCAAAGTACAGTCGGATCCAATCGGCGCCCGGCAGGTCGATCTCGGCCCGATGAACGACCCGGGCCGAGCCCGTAGGGTTCGCCACCCACCCGCTGTCCATCTCGTAGGGCACGGGGGCCGGGAGCGGGCGGTCCAGCGTTCCCTGGGCCGTCGCGGGCAGCCCACCGGCCAGCATCGATGCGACAACGAAGAGCCCGGATGCAGACACTCGCATGGTAACCCCCTCGATTCGAGCACCGGCACAGACGCCCGGGCTCGGTCCGGGAATATACCGCGAGGGGGTCCGGCGTGTCGAAAGTCGCGACAGCGGCTAATGGTTCAGCTTGAAACCTCGGACCGCGGTGCCCCGACGGGCCGAGGTTTCAAGCTGGACCGGCACCGACAGCCGGGATCGGGCGCAGGGCGGGGTCCGTCAGAGGTGCCGCGATCGCTCCTGGCGCCGGTCGTGGTAGAGCATCAGGGCGACCCCGACGGCCAGGACGCCGATCAGACCGCCTACGGCCAAGAGCATGGTCATCGCCGCTACCTCCGTTCTTTCGACTTGCCGCTGCGAATGTAGGACGAGAGCCGGGTCGCGGCCGCCTGCCTGCCGCGATCGCGCTGCACGCCTACCGCGGGGATTCCCTCACCCGCGGCCAGGTGGACTTCCCGGGCCGCGGAAGCTAAGTTCGGCCCGGAACGCGAGAGCCTGGAGGAGATCCGCCATGGGCCTGTCCTCTTTCGTCAAGGGCGAGTTCGTCGAGATCATCGAGTGGGTGGATGGGACGCGCGACACGCTGTGCTTCCGCTTCCCCGACGAGGACAAGGCGATCAAGCGCGGGGCGCAGTTGATCGTGCGCGAGTCCCAGGCCGCGCAGTTCGTCTACCTGGGAGAGTTCGGCGACACGTTCGGGCCGGGGAAACACCGGCTGGTGACGGACAACCTACCGGTCCTCACGCGGCTCGAGTCGTGGAAGTACGGGATGGAATCGCCCTTCAAGGCCGACGTCTACTTCATCAACACCCGGCTGTTCACCGGCCACAAGTGGGGCACGCGCAATCCGATCATGATGCGCGACGAGGATCTCGGCGTGCTGCGGGCGCGAGCGTTCGGCAGCTACGACTTCCGCATCGCCGAGCCCCGGCTGTTCCTGCGGGAGGTGGCCGGCTCGGACCACGATTTCCGTCTGGCGGAGTTCGAGGAGACGATGCGGGCGCGGTTGGTCAGCGTGTTCAGCAACGCGCTGGCCGCTTCCCGCATCCCCCTGATCGACGCGGCGCAGCGCTACACCGAGCTGGGACAGGCATTGCTGCCGCTGATCAACCCGCCCATGCAGAGCCTGTACGGCGTGGAGATCACGAGCTTCGTCATCGAGAACATCTCCGTGCCGCCGGAGGTCGAGGAGGCGATCGACAAGCGTTCGAGCATGGCCGCCCTGGGCAACCTCGACGACTACGTCAAGTTCCAGTTGGGCCGAGGTCTCGACGCCCCCGGTGGATCCGGCGGGGTGGCCGCCGAGCTGGCGCTGGGCCTGGCGCTGGCCCAGCGCATGGCGCCGTCGCCGTGCGGCGCGCCGGCGACCGACGCCTCCGCGCTGCCCGAGCTGTTGAGTCCCGCCGACGCCGCGCGCGCGCTCGGCGTCAGCCAGGCGGACGTGCTGAGCATCATCGAATCGGGCGAGCTGCCGGCGAAGAAGATCGGCGCGAGCTGGCGTATCAAGCGCGCGACGCTCGACGCCTACCTCGCCGGCTGAGCGGACCTCACAGGTCGAACAGCAGGGCGAGCCAGCCTGCGCGCCCCTCCCCTTCGAGAAGCGCTCGACCCAGGGAGACCTCGCTGCGCGCCTCGCCCGGCTGCGCGGGCCGCTCGATCCTGATCCGCGCCTGTCGCTCGGCGTGGCGGCTCTCGGCAGCGCTGCGCGCGGCCGCTCGCTCCTCGCCTCCCCGGCGGATCCAGCTCAGGGTCGCGCTGAGTTCGCTCGAGTCGAACCAGATGCCGTGCTCGCGGCAGGCATCGACGAGGACGCCGCTGCGCTGGCCGAAATTGCGGCGGTTCATGCTCTTCCCGCACTCGGGGCACGGGCGGTAGAAGGCCCCCGAGCGCGGCGCGGTCTCGGCGGGGGCAGAGCGGCCGGCGTCGAACAGCGCGGGATCGTCGACGCTCTCGTCCCGCGCGCGATCGGCCAACAGCTGGAAGGCCTCGGTGCCCAGCCAGAGTCCGGCGCAGCCTGGGCATTCCGAAACGGCGACCGCGGGATCGCCGAGCGCGCGAGAGTTCAGCGTCGCCGCGCCGGCACAGGCGGGACAGCGGCGCGCGGTCGGACTCCCCGCGTGGCCCTGGGGCACGATCGGGGTCGCGCAATGATGGCAGTAGCGGGCCTTGTCGCTGACGCGCGTCATGCACCCCGGGCAGATCGTGTGCAGGTCCCGCTCGTGCAGCGTGTAGTCGGCCCCGCAGTGCCGGCACGTGGCGGCGCCTTCGCGCCGCGGCGCGCTGCACGACGAGCAGCGCACGACATCCGCGTCGTGCGGGCGGAATCGCGGCACCTCGAGGATCTCGCCGCAATGGCAGTGGAACCGACTGCCGGCGGCGAGCCCGCCGGCCTCGAGCTGCCGCCGGCAGTTCCGGCAGGCGACGAGACAGCGGAGCGCGGTCGGACTGGCTTCGTGGCTCACCCGGCGAATATGAGGCGTTCCCGGGCTCGCGGCAAAGGGGCGGCGATCCTCAGCCGCCGAGCATCTTCTCGCGGCGCTCGGCGTGGCCGAAGGACAGCGCGACGATGGCCGCGATGGCCAGGGCGAAGCCGATGCGGTTCTGCACGGTCCAGGCCAGCACGTCCGCCGGGTCGTGATCCTGCAGGTTGGCCGGGTTCCAGAAGGGCGAGAAGCGCACGTTCGCGGCCTGGACGAAGCTGCTGAGGATCAGCGCGGCGGTCGCGAGCATGGCCCCAGTGGCCTCGCTCTTGGCCAGGGCCGCGAGGGCCATGGCCAGTACCAGGCAGAAGACGGCGGACTGCAGCGCGCCATACAGCGCGCCTGGGGGAAAGCTGGTGCAGAACAGGAAGGTCGCCGCGGCGAGCAGCAGCTCGGCCGCGACGAGCAGGGCCACGGCCGCCGTCAGCTTGACCAGCCAGACGCGGTGCGCCCCGCCGGGCACGGTGTAGGCGATCTCGAGCGTCCGCTGGTCGATCTCCCCGGCCATGACGCGGACCCCGAGGCCGATGGCCAGCACGGCCAGCGGCGCGCCGATCAGCACGGACTGCGCCTCGGCGGGCAGGTAGGCCTCCGCGCGCCAGCCGGGAAAGAGCAGCCGGACGAGTTGGAAGGCGATCCACAGCAGGGGCAGGATCGGGACGGCCCAGAACCAGCGGCCGGCCAGCAGGCGCGCAGCCAGCTTCACCAAACGCAGCCGCTCGACGACGGCATCGACCTGCGGCTTCATCCTGGACTCTTGGCGCCGACGAGCCACAGGTAGCCGTCCTCCAGCGTGGGCGCCACCGGCTCCGCCGTGGGCAGCGGGCGATCGACGGAGACGACGCGGCTGCGCAGCCTGCCGTCATCCTGCGGGACCTGATCGACGAGCAGCACGCCCGCCGGCAGGGTGGCCGAGGCCGCCGGATCGAGCATGACGACCCAGACCTTGCCCTCGGCGGTCGCGGACAGCTCTTCCGGGATTCCGTCGAAGACGACTCGACCCCCGGCCATGACGATCACCCGCTCGCAGGCGACCTCGACGTCCTCGACCACGTGGGTCGAGAACAGCACGATCCGTCCCTCGGCGAGCCGCGAGAGCAGGTTGCGGAAGCGGATGCGCTCGCGGGGGTCCAGCCCGACCGTGGGTTCGTCGACGACGATCACGGGCGGCAGGCGCAACAGCGTCCGCGCCACGGCCACTCGCTGCCGCATGCCGCCCGAGAAACCGCCGATCTTCTCGTCGGCCCGTTCGCCCAGCCCGACCTCGTCGAGCAGCCGGCTCACCCGCTCGCGGCGCACCGCGGCGGGACGGATCTCGTACAACAGCGCGTAGTAGTCCAGGTACTCGCGGGCGGTCATCTCGCGTGGCAGACCGAAGTCCTGCGGCAGGTAGCCCACCCAGCGCGCCAGGAAACGCCGCAGGCGCCCGAGGGGCACGCTGCCGAGACGCACCGTGCCCAGCGTCGGTTCGAGGATGCCTGCGAGCATGCGCAGCAGCGTCGTCTTCCCCGCGCCGTTGGGTCCGAGGATGCCGACCATGCCGCGCTCGGCGCGAAAATCGACGCCGGCCAGCGCGTGCACCTCCTCGCGCGGCAGGTCCAGCCCGAAGCAGGCGCGGCTCAACCGACGCCACAGGGCGCGGGAGCGACGCAGGCGGCTGCGGGGTTCGGGACGGAGCGCGATCCGTCCCTCCGCCATCTGGACCGCCGTGCGCCGGCCGAGCTGAGCCCACAGCAGCGCCACGGCGATGGCGACGAGCACCCAGGTCCGGATGTCGTAGGGCTCCGCAGCGACGAGCGACGGCTCCACGGCCCCGGAGGCCAGCCGATTCGTCACCCAGGACAGCAGGCGGGCGTCGAGGGCGATGTAGAGCAGCGCGACCCACGGGGCCAGCGCGGCGGCGACGTTCTCGGGACCGCCGCGGTCGACGCGTCCCAGGTCGTCGGCGCGGCCGCGCGCCGCGCGCAGTTGCCGGAGCAGGCCCGAGACCAGCGCGGCGGCGACGAACAAGAAGAAGATGCGCCAACCGATCCCCTGCACCGCGAAAGCCAGGTACAGGACTCCGGCAAGCACCAAGCCCAGGGGCGCCAGCCGGTCGGCAGCTTGGCTGGGATGGAACGGACGTCCGCCCAGCTTGCGCACGGCCCGGGCGAAGCGCTCCGATACGCGCCAGGCCCGGCCCACCGGTCCGGCCTTGCCGTAGATCTTGTGCAGCGAGCGCACCTCGACCGCGGGCGGGCCGTTCTCCGACTCCGGCTCGGGAACGCTCGGCCGCCGGAAGATCAGGACCGCGACGCCGAGCAGTGCCGCGGCCAAGAGGAGTGACGAGAGGATCTGCCAGGTGAGCGAGCTGATCGTGTCGGTGACGACGAGGGGCGTCATCACCGCGGTCGTCGTCCCCAGCCAAGCGATCAGGACCCACGGCCCGAGCCGGCCGAACAGCCGATCGAGCCGGTGCAAGAACACGAAGCCGACCGGCACGCAGAGCAGCGTCAACAGCGTCGAGCTGACGAGGCCCCCCATGACCACCGTGGCGAAGGGCGGCCAGATCTCGTTCTCGCGACCGGTCACGAGGGCCAGGGGCCACAGGCCGGCCACGGTGGTCGCGGTCGTCATGAGCACGGGCCGCGCGCGTTCGCGCACGGCGGCGAGGGCCGCCGCCCCCGCCGACAACCCGCCGACCCACGCCCGCTGCTGCATGCGGTCCAACAGCAGGATCGCGGGGTTGACCGTCAGCCCGATCAGCGCGACCGTGCCGACCAGAGCCATGGAGTCCGCCGGCATCCCGGCGAGGACCAAGGACCAGGTCGCCCCGAGCACGGTCAGCGGCAGCGCGCACAGCACGAGCAGCGGCAGAGTCAGCGACTCGAAGGTCAGCGCGAGCGTGGCGAACAGCAGGAGTACGACGGGCACCAGAATCTTCTTGAACCAGTCGAAGGTCTCATCCGGGTCGGGCGTCTCGATCGTGTAGCCCGCCGGGCGGTGCACGTCCTGGATCGCGCTGCGGATCTGGTCGTCGAGCCGCTGGCGTGCCGGCCCCGTGGTCGGAGCCTGGGGGCCCAGTCGGTAGGAGATGGCGATCTCGCGCCGCGCGTTGTGGTGCAGGATCGTCGGCGGCGGAGGCATCATGCGCACGCCGGCCACGGCGGACAGCGGCAGCACGCCCGCCGGCGTGGCCAGCCGCAGATCGCGCAGATTGTCGGTCGCCGGGCGCTGCTGTTCCTCGCGCCGCACGGTCATCGGGATCTCGCGGCCGTTTTCGAGCGTGAAGCCCGTGCGCAGCGTGACGCCCTCGCGCCGCACCACGCTCAGCGCCGGGAGCACTTGATCCGCGGTCAGGCCGTACGCTTCGAGCGCGACCGCGTCGGGCACGACTCGGACTTCGGGCTGGCCCGCACTCCCCTCCACCGTCGTCTGCCCGACCTCGGGGATCTCCTCGAGCTGCGCCTCGATCTCCCGGGCGATCCGGTTCAGCACCTCGGAGTCGGGCCCCGAGAGCACCGCCTTGGCCGCGCTCGTTCCCAGCATCTCGGCCAGCCCGCCCCCCGAGCCGTCGCCGCCGGGCCCGCCGCCGCCGAAGCTCTCGGATTGCGAGTTGATCTCGACGTCCGGCAGCCCCTGCGCCGCCTCGCGCACGACGGCGCGCACGCGGTTGGCGTCGGTCGCCTGCGGTCGCTGGCTCGCGGGCAGCAGGTGCACGGTCAGCGAGCCGCCCTCTTCCCGGATCATGGACTCGACGAGCTTCAGCCCCTCGATCGTCTTCACCGCCGCTTCGAGTCGGGCGAAGGCGCCGGCGGCGCGCTCGAGCGACTGCCCCCCGTCGAACTCGACCGAGAAGCGGACTTCGTCGACGTCGGGTGGCTCCTGGTTGGAGCTGCCGACGGCAACCCACGGGATGGCCACCACGACCGTCAGCAGCACGGCGGCGATCACCACCGTGACCCAGGCGGTGGGCCGCCGCAGCGCCACGACGAGGAGTCCCCCGAACAGCTCCCGGCCGCGGTCGGGCGGAGTCAGGCCGGCCTGCGTCTGGCGCATCTGCCGCCGCCGGGCCAGGCGGGCCAGCGCGGCGGGAGCCGCGAGCCTCCGCGCCAGCAGCGGCACGAGACCGACCGCCACCAGCAGCGAGCCGATCATCGGCAGCACGATGGCCAGCGCCATCACGATCAGCAGGGCGCGGGTCACGCCGTCCTCGAAGTCGGCGAAGGCGATGGGCAGGAACACGATGCCGTTCGTCACGGTGGCCGCCAGGATCGAGCGCACGGTCCGACGCACTCCCTCCTCGGCGGCGCGGTCGGGCGCGGCGCCGTGTTCGAGCTGCCGCTGCACCGCCTCGTAGACCACGATGCTGTTGTCCACGAGCATCCCGATGCCCACGGCGAGGCCGAACAGCGTGATCAAGTTGATCGACTGCCCGGCCAGGAACAAGAGCGCGAGCGCGGAGAGCAGGCTGGCCGGCACGGCGATGGCGACCACGGCCACCGCCCGCGGCTGGCGCAGGAACAGGAACAGCACGGCGAGCGAGATGGCGAAGCCCGAGAGCGCCAGATTCTTCAACCGGTCGAGCTGCTCTTCGACCAGCTCGGAGGCGTCGAAGTTGACCACGAAGTCGAGCCCGTATTCGTGGAACTCCACCCGCAGCTCGTCGAGCTTGGCCCGTAGCTGCCGGCCCAGTCGGACCAGGTTCGCGCCCTCTTCCTGGAAGACGATCATGGCCACGGTGGACTGGCCGTTCACGCGGAACAGCATCTCCTCGCGGCCGGTGCCGATATCCACGTCCGCGACGTGGCGCAGCTGCACGGGACGGTCGGCCACCACGCGGATCTCGGAGAGCGACTGCGGTCCGCGCGGCCGGCCGTCGAGCAGCAGCGCGGTGCGCCCGGCCTCGTCCTCCACGCCCCCCAGGAAGCGCAGGCGGCGGACGGAACGGTCGAGTGCCGCCGCGACCTGGGTCGGGAGCAGGTCGTGCGCCGCACAGCGGTCGGGGTCGACGAGGACCGTCAGCTCCTTGGGCGCGCCGCCGCCGGCCATGACCCGGGAGGTGCCGGGCACCGCGGCCAGCCGCGGCTGCACTTCCTGCTGCACGAAATCGAGCAGGCTGTTGCGATCCTCGAGCCCCAGCACCTGCACGAACATCACGAAGCGGCTGACGGCGGCCAGGTCCTCGGCCTCGACGTCGATGAGCGTGCCCCGCGGCTGCTCGCGGACCAGCTCCGCCGCCAGGCGCCGCAGCTCCAGCTCCCGCACCCGCAGATCGCTGCCCGGCCGGAAGCGGATGCGGAAGGTTCCGCTGGAGCCGCGCACCTCGGCCCAGGTCTCCTCCACGCCGGGCAGCTCCCCGGCGCGCGCCTCGAGCGGCAGCAGGATCTCGCGCTCCACGGTTTCGGGCTCGCTGCCCGGCCGGTTGAAGCTGACGTAGAGCTGCTCCCCGGAGACGGGCGGCAACAGCTCGACCGGGATGCGCTGCCAGGCGATCGAGCCCACGACGAACAGGCCGAGGAACAGCATCGACGTGGCGACCGGCCGGCGGACCGGCAGGTTGAACGGGTTCATCGGCGGAGCCAGTTCCGCGGGCGCAGGCCGTCCAGCACGACGTACAGGCAGGGGATCACGACCAGTGAGGCGATCGTCGACGAGACCATGCCGCCGATGATGGTCAGCGCCATCGGGCTGCGCAGCGCGGCGGCCTCGCCGCGGCCGAGGGCCAGCGGCAGCAGGGCCAGCACGGTCGTGGTCGAAGTCATCAGGATCGGCCGCAGGCGCCGGCCGGCCGCGCGGGCCAGCGCCGCTCCGCGCGGCAGGCCGGCCGCCATCTCGTGGCGCGCGGCATCGATCAGCAGGATCGCGTCGTTGACCGCCACTCCGGCGAGGACGATCATCCCCAGCATCTCCATCACGCCGATCGGCCGGCCGGCGGGCAACAGCGCCGCCGCCACGCCGACCAGCGCCAGCGGCACCGAGGCCAGGACCGTCAAGGGGTGGATCAGCGACTCGAAGGTTCCGGCCAGCACCATGAACACCAGCAGCATCGCCATCCAGGCCACCCACTCGAGCTCGCGGAAGGTCCTGGCGCGCTCTTCTTCTTCGCCCGCGATCGACGCGCGCAGCCCCGGAGCCACGCCGGTCTCCGCCAGCACCTGCTGCGCCGCGGCGAGCGCGCGCGGGAAGTCGCTGCCCTCCGCCACGCGCGCGGTGACGCGCGCCACGCGGCGCTGATCGCGGCGGAAGATCTCGCGCGCGCCGGAAGCGGGCTCCAGGCGCGCCACGTCCCCCAGCGCCACGCGCTGGCCGGTGCTCGTGGTCAGCGGCACGCTCAACAGCTGATCCCGCCTGACCTGGGGCAGCCGCAGGACCACGTCGCGTTCCTCGTCCCCGATGCTCAGCACGGTGACCTGGCTCCCGTCCAGCGACGCTTCGAGCGTCTGCGCGGCCGTGTCCAGATCCACGCCGAGGCCGTCGGCCAGCGAGCGCTCCAGCATGAGGCGCAATTCGGGGGGGCCGCCCTCGAACGACGAGCGCACGTTCCAGACTTCCGAGCGGGCGGCCAGCCGCTCGCGGAGGGCCTCGGCCGCCTCCTGCAGCTCCTCGAGCGACTGGCCCGAAACCTCGACCGCAATGGGCGGGCCGGTCGTGCCCAGCGCGCGGGCCAGCGCCGTCGCCCCGACTTCCCACTGCGCCGTGATCGTGTCCAGCGCCGAGACCGCCGGCTCGGCCCGCGAGACGACCTGCTGGCCCGTCAGGCCTCCCGGCGCCAGGCGCACCATGATCAGCGCCGTGTTCTCTTCGGTCTGCTCCTCGCGGATCAACCGGTCGTCCTCCGGGAGCCGGCCGACCTCGGACAGCAGGTGGACCAGGTCGCCGCCGGCCGCGCCACGCAGGATCTCCTCGACCGCCTCGACGACGCGTGCGGTGGACTCGACGCGCTGCCCGGGGGGACCGACCAGCCGCAGCGCGAACTGGCGCGGGTCGGACGGCGGCAGAAGCTCGGTGCCGAGCCCGACCAGGACCCACAGCGCGCCGGCGCACAGCAGGGTCGCGGTGCCGACCACGGTCAGCGGCCAGCGCACGAGCAGGGCCACGCCGCGCTCGACGCGCTGGCTGCCGGGATCCACCGCGCGGGCACGGGAGCGCGGCAGCATCCAGCCCGCGAGGGCCGGGATCAGGAACAGCGCGACCACGAGCGAGACCAAGAGCGAGACCACGACGGCGAAGGCCAGCCCGCCGACCAGGCGCGCGGCCAACCCCTGCACGAAGACGATGGGCAGGAACACGGCGCAGGTCGTGAGCGTGCTGGCGGAGACCGCGCCGACCACGTCGGCCGTGCCCCGCGCGGCGGCATCTTGAATGCTCTCGCCACCGGTCAGGCGCCGGAAGATGCTCTCGACGACCACGATGGCGTTGTCCACCAGCATGCCGGCCCCCAGCGCCAGCCCGCCGAGCGTCATCACGTTCAAGCTCTGCCCTTCGACGTGCATCAGGAACAGCGTGCCGAGCAGCGAGACGGGCACGGCCGCCGAGACGATCACGGTCGGCCCCAGCGAGCGCAGGAACAGGGCCAGCACGCAGACCGCGAGGCCGATGCCGATCAGCGCCGATCGCCGGACGTCGGCGATCGAGTCGACGACGAGCGCGGCCTCGTCCGAGATCACGCGCAGGCCCATGCCGGGCAAGTCCCGCGCCAGCTCGTCGAGCGCCTGGCGCGCGGTCGCGGACACCACGACCGTGTTGGCCCCGGCCTCCTTGTAGATCGACAGACCCACGCCCTCGCGCCCGTCGACCCGCACGAGGTGACTGATGTCGCGGTCGGCCCAGCCGACCCGCGCGACGTCCGCGACGCGGATCGCCGTCGTGCGCCCGGCGGCGTCCCGCGCGTAGCGCACGACGACGTCCGCCACGTCCTGGGGTGTGCGGTAGCGCGACAGCCCGCGCACCATGTAGACCCGGTTGCCCTCCTCGAGCGTGCCGGCGTTCACGTCGACGTTGGCTTCCTGCAGGCGGCGCGCCAGGTCGGCCAGGGTCAGGCCGAACGCCTCCATCTCGTAGCGGTCGACCTCGACCCCGAGCTCGCGCTCCCGCCCGCCGGTCACGCGCACCTCGGCCACGCCCTCCAGGCGCTCCAGCGCCGTGGCGATCTGGCGCCGGGCCACCTGGCGCAGCTCGGCCAGGTCCGGCCCGTCCTCGTCGGCCAAGAGTCCGACGACGACGACCGGCACCTGGCGCGGATCGAAGCGCCGCACGACGACCTCGTCCACGTCGACGTCGGAGCGCAACGGTCCGACCGCCTTCTCGACCTCGACCAGGGCGAAGTCCATGTCGGCGTTCCACTCGAAGCCCACGGTGGCGACGATGCGGCCGGTGCGAGCCACCTGCTGGATCTCGCGGATGCCGCGGACCGCGAACAGCCGCTGCTCGAGCAGCTCGCCGTAGACCCGCTCCATCTCCGCCGGCGGGCGATCGCCGGAGCGGATGGAGACGACGACGGTGGGGCTCTGCAGGTCCGGCAGCAGGTCGAGCGGCAGGCTTTGCCAGGAGGTCCAGCCCAGCAAGACGAGCGCGGCGGCGACGACACTGACCGCGACCGGCCTCCTGCTGGCGAGCCGCGCTAGAGCTTCCATGGACAGCGGCCCACGTCAGGATCCGGAGACCTGGACTCGGGTTCCGTCGGTCAGCGTCTCGAGCCCGCGCACCACGATCCGCTCGCCGGCGGCCAGGCCCTGGCGGATCTCGACGACCTGGTCGTCGCCCAAGCCGCCGACGACCTCCCGCCGCTGGACCTGCTGGCCATTGAGCACGAAGACGACCTTGCGCCCGCCGCGCTCGGTCATGGCCTCGCGCGGAACGACGGGCACGCCCTCGCGGCGCTCGGCGATCATCGTGACCTCGACGAACATCCCGGGGCGCAGGCGACCGTCGCGGTTGTCGACCGCGACGTCGGCCCGCAGGGTGCGGGTCGCCGGATCGAGCGCGGGCGCCAGCCGAACCACGCGGCCCTTGAAGGTTTCGCCGGCCCACGCCTGCTGGCGCACGCGGGCCTCGAGCCCCTCGCGCACCCGCGCCACGTCGGGGCCGACCAGATCCACCTCGGCGATCAGGTTGGCGGTCGGCGCGATCTGGGCCACCTCGTAGCCCTGCTGGATCAACTGACCATCGGCCAGGGGCTGGCGCTGAGCGTCGCGGCCCAGCTGCAAGATCACCCCGGAGATCGGGGTCGTGAGGCGGGAGCGGGCCTCGGTGAGATGGCTCTGATCCAGCTCGAGCCTGGCGTCGGCCAGCGCGCTCGTGGACTGGCGGAACTCCTGCTCGCTGAGCAACCCGTCGTCGAACAGCTTCTTCTTGGACTCGTAGTCGCGCAGCGTGGTCTCGTAACGCTGGCGCGTGGCTTCGATGCGCGAGGCGATGCGGACCTCCTCGCCCGTGATCTCGGCGATCGTCTGTCCGGCCTCCACCCGGTCGCCTTCGGCCAGCCGGCGCCCCGAGGAGTTACGCGCCAGCACGAGCGCGCCGGCCGTGTCGGCGCGCAGCGCGACGGTTTCCGGCGCGCGCAACGAGCCGGTGGCCACTACGCTGTCCTCGACCGTGCCGGTGCCGACCTCGCGCACGAAGACCGGGACGCGGAACTCGATCTTCTGGTCCTGCGGCGGCGGCGTGCATCCGGCTGCGCAGCCGAACGCCAGCCCGAGCGCCGCTGCCCGAGCGCCGGCCCTCATCGCGACGCCACTTGATCGGATCCGCGGGTGTGCTTCCAGCGAATCGCGTCGGCCGCGACATAGTCGCCGCTCGTGTCGTTTGAAACCAACAGCCGTACCTCCCCTGCGGCGAGCTCGAACGTGCCCAACGAGTTCCAGCCCGCCTCGCCGCCGCCGGCGTCGAAGGTTAGCTCCCGTGTGCCCGAGCCGTCCACGAGCGCGAGCTTCCACTTGCCCGGCTCGAGCCGCCCCGCGCTGCGGGTCGCCGGACGGGCGAAGAAGTACTCGAGTTCGAAGCTGCCGCTCGCGGGCAGCTCGATGCTGAAGACGGCGTGCTTGTCCCCACTGCCCTTGCCGATCACGGCGACGGTGTGCCGGTACTTGCCGTGGGCGCTAGAGACCGCCATGCGCGACCAGCGCGGCACGCGCAGTCGCTCCGCGATGGGCAGCCCCTGGTCGAGCGCCTCCTCGCCCCCACGTCCGGCGAGACGCAGCATCTGCCGCTGGCCCGATTCCTCGATGGAGAATCCGGGGTCCAGATCGTCGACGACGATCCCTTCCTGGGCCGGCTCCCAGGGCGCCGGCCGCGCCCCCGTGAACGGATCGGCCTCGACGATCTTCTCGGCGTCGATCGCCGGCAGCGGAACGGCGAACGGATCGCGGTTCAAGGCCAGGTAGGGGGCCACGCGCAGGGCCGTGGGAGCTTCCGAGGTGATCAGCCCGATCTCGACGGCCGAGCGAGCCTCGACGCGCACGGGGTCGGTCGCCCCGCGGTCCGCGCTGGCGGTCCCTCCCCCCTTGCGGTATTCCAGCTTGAGCAGTCCCGGCACGCCCTCCTCGTTGCGCACCGTGACCAGCGACTGGTAGCGCGGCGTGGAATCCTCGGCATCGCGGATGCGCTCGACCCGCACCGGGCCCAGCGTGAAACCGGGCAGGTCGGTTCCGTCGAGCCAGGTGGTCAGCCAGCCGGACAGGTCGGCCTCGACTCGCGCCCCGCAGGCCTGCACGTCGGACCGGCCGAACGTGCCGCCCCCGTGCGCCGCGCGCAGCTCGCCGAGGAAGCGTCCGGTGCTCTCGCGCCCAAGGTCGTCGAGCATGGACTGGGCCATCGCCCCGCCCTTGAGCGCCAGGATGTCGATGGTCTGTCCCGGGTCCTGCCAGGGGTCCATCTCGACCAGGCTGGCCCGCAGCAGCCCGTCCCAGACCTCGGACCGCGAGACCAACCGGTGCAGCAGCACGTCGCTGTACTGCTCCCCGACGCGATCGGGGTTGCCCATCTGCTGCGCGGCGGCCTGGAACTCCTCGCCGAACGTGCGATCGAAGACGCGGTAGGAGAAATAGCCGCGCTTCGCGGTGACCAGTCGTGTGGCGAGATCTTCGAAGACGAAGTCGAGCGGCATCCCCTCGGGGCCGGCGCCGGCGGTCTGGAAGCCGAAGAAGCTGCGCGCGACCGCGACGAACGGGTTGCCGCCGTTGATGTCGTTTTCGAAGAACGTCTCGAGCAGCTCTCGCTTGCGCCGCGCCAGCCCGCCCTCGCGATCCCGGTACTGCTCCGGGTTGCGCCAGCCGCGCTCGAACAGCGCGGTGGGGAAGCCGGATTCGCGCATCAGGATCAGGGCCGGCTGGATCAGCGTGCTGTCCATGCGCCAGCCGCCGCCGTAGCCGCGGAGCACATTGGGCACCTCGACGAGCGTCAGCGCGTCGTAGGGGTAGGCCAGCCCGACCCCCGCCGCCTCGGACAGCTTCTCCTCGAGCCAGGTGGTGATCTCGCTCCCGGCGTCCGCGAACTGCTCGAGCGCGGAGGCGTGGGGCGGGCTGACCAGGATGTCGAGCAGCACGCCCTGCAGCTCGATCGAGCGGCTCTCGTAGCGTCCGGCCACCAGGGCCACCTCGGGCAGCGGAGCGCCGGGCGAGAAGCGGAAGCGCGCTCGGCCGGCCTCGGCCCCCGGCGCCTCGCGCCGCCGGCCCGGACCGGCCACGAGCCATCCCGCGGGCACCTCGACGGTCAGATCGATCTCCTGGAAGTCGGCGGGGCGCGGTCGCGCGCTGCCCCGCGGCGCCTCGGGGCCGCTGGACGGCAGCCAGCGGACTCCCGGCGGCAGCGCCAGGAAACGGCGATCCGCCAGGAACGATTCGTAACCCAGGATCAAGAGCGCCGCGTCGGCTCCCTTGCGCGAGAAGGGTTCGATGGCCGCGTCGAGGTAGGCGAACTCGGCGTCGGGCAGGCCGCCGGCCCGCAGGTGGAGCGTGCGCTCCTCCCCCGGCTGGACCGCGGGCGACAGGCGCACGGCCAGCAGACCGTCGGCGTGGGTGTAATCGACCGCCGCGCCCGCCGGATCCGAGATCGACTGCACCTCAAGCCCGGGATTCCACGTGAACAGCGCCTCGGCCAGCGGCGCGCCCTCGCGGGCGGTGAAGCGCAGGTGGAGATCGAGATCGAGCGCGCGGCCTGGGGTGACCCGCAGCGTGCCGGTCGTCGCCAACAGATCCGGAACCGGGTCGGCGGCCCGCCGCCCGTGGATCTCGGCCCACCGCTCGCGCCGCTCGAGCACCGACTGGTTCTCCAGCGACTGCGCCGCGCACAGTCCCAGACCCACGACCACGGCCGCGGCGGAGGCTGCGGCGAGGCGGCCGCGCGAGCCGTCGTCCTTCCGCGGGTGGGTCGCTGCGGCCAGGCCCAAGAGGCCCAGCCCGGCCAGGAAGAAGCTCAGGCGATGCACGAGCCCCGTGCCCTCGATGATGCGGGGCACGATGTCGGAGGGGAACGGCATGGCGAAGCCGCCCGTCACGTCGATGATCGGAAAGGCATAGAGCGGGAGCCACCAGCGGCCGGCGGCCCACAGCAGGATCAACAGCGCGACCGTGCCCAGCGCGACGAGCAGGCGATGCCGGATCAGGGAGGCCAAGAGGAACACCAGCCCCAGAAAGAAGGTGTAGGCCGGGATGGACATGAAGATGATGAAGGCCAGGAACGACCAGGGCTCGATCAGCGTGCCGATCGCCGCGCTGAGGATGGCCATGGCGACGGCGATGGCCAAGACGGCGATCCACGACGGGATCAGGATGCCGAGGAACTTGCCGAAGACCAATTCCAGGTTCGTGTAGGGCAGGCTGTCCAAGACCTCCACCATGCGCTCGCGCGTATCGCGCGCGCGCAGGTCGAAGCCGAGGAAGATCAGCCCGACCAGCACCAGGAAGACGAAGTTGCTGCCGAAGGCCCCCATGAAGAACCTGGGATAGGCCGACGCCGCCGAGGCGGACTGGGCGGAGAAGGCCCAGTGGATGAACCAGAAGTTCATGTAGCTGAGCAGGGCGAACAGAGCGGCGATGATCGTGAAGATCCAGAAGCGCACGACGCGCCGGGTCAGCCGCATCTCCGCGCGGGCCAGGCCCCAGATGTTGCCGATGCCTATCATGCCGCCTCCTCCTCTTCCGCGCGGGCGGCCGCAGCCCGGTCGCGGGCCACCATGAACGAGAGGTACGCTTCTTCGAGCGTGGGGCTGTCCACGGCCTCGGCGCCGGCGGGCAGGCTGCCCGCCTTGCAGACGGCCCGCACCTTCGCGCCCCCCGCATCCCGCGTGCGCGAGACGACCTCGACGCCCGGGCCCAGCCGCGCTTCGTCGATCTGGAACACCGTGCCCCGGGAGCGCGCGACCAGCTCGGCCGGGTTGCCGCGGAAGACGATCCGGCCGCCGTCGATCAGCGCCAGGTTCTTGCAGCCGGAACCCAGGTCCGCGACGATGTGGGTCGAGAGCACGATCGTGCGGTCCTGGCCCAGGCTGGCCATCAGCTGGCGGAAGCGCAGCCGCTCCTCGGGGTCGAGGCCGACCGTCGGCTCGTCGACGATGATGACCCGCGGCTCGTGCACGAGGGCCTGCGCCACGCCCAGCCGGCGCGTCATCCCGCCCGAGAGCTTCTTGACCTTGCGGTCCGCGACCTCGTGCAGCCCGACCTGCTCCAGCACCTCGTGCACGCGGCGGTGGCGGGCGGCTCCGTCGGTCATGCCCGACAGGCGCGCCAGCGTGTCCAGCACCTCCTCGACCCGGTGCAAGCGCCAGGCGCCGAACTCCTGGGGCAGGTAGCCCGACATCGCGCGGATCGCCCGGCGCTCCCGCACCACGTCGTGGCCCCCGACGGTCAGGCTGCCCGCGGTGGGCACGAGCAGCGTGGACATGATGCGCATCAGCGTGCTCTTGCCGGCGCCGTTCGGCCCCAACAGCCCGAACAGGCCGGTGCCGATCTCGAGGTCGACGTCGTCGAGCGCGACGGTGCCCCCGCGATAGACGTGGCGCAGCCCGCGGGCGACGATCTGCACGGGGACGTTTCCGTCCCGGACGGTGACGTTGTCGGACATGGCTCTCCCCCTCTCTCGCGTTCTATGTACGTGCCGGGATCGCGGGAGTTGACTATATCTTCCCCGGCGGGGCGGGCGCATTCTACGTCTATAATGCGGGGATGGTCGAGCGGCTCCATCTGGCCAAGCCCCGGGGCTTTTGCGCCGGCGTGGTGATGGCCATCGACGCCGTCGAGCGCGGCGCCACGGAGTTGCGCGCGGCCGGCGCGGGCGAACTCGTCGTCTACCATTCGATCGTGCACAACGACACGGTGGTTCGGCGGCTGGAACGCTCCCACGGGACCCACTTCGTCGAGGACCTGGACGAAATCTCCGCCGAGGACCGCCAGGCCCGGGCCAGCGGCCGCAAGCTGGCAGACACGGTCGTCTTCTCGGCCCACGGCGTGAGCCCGGCCGTGCGCCGCCGCGCCGCCGAGCTGGGACTGGCGACGATCGACGCGACCTGCCCTCTCGTGACCAAGGTCCACAGCGAGGCCAAGAAGTACGCGGCCCAGGGCTATCACATCTTGCTCATCGGGGATTCGACGACGCATCAGGAGGTCGTGGGCACTTTCGGCGAGGCTCCGCAGCGCACAACCGTGGTCAACGTCGTGGGCAACCGCAAGCACGATCCGCAGCTGGCCGACCCCTACACGGTCACGGTCCCGGACCCGGACAAGGTCATCGTTCTGACGCAGACGACGCTCTCCGTCGACGACACGCTGAATACCATCGAGATCCTGCGCCAGCGCTTCCCGCGGATCGTCGTCCCCGCCCGGGACGACCTGTGCTACGCGACCAAGAACCGCCAGGAGGCCGTGCGGCGGATCGCGGGTCAGGTGCAGTTGTTCCTCGTCGTCACCTCGAGCCACAGCTCGAACGGCATGCGGTTGCTGGAGCTGGCGGACACGCTGACCGGCAACGCGCGCCGCGTGGAAAACGTGGGTCAGATCGACGAAAACTGGCTCGACGGCGTGCGGGCCGTCGGCCTGACCTCGGCCGCGTCGACTCCCGACGATCTGGTGCAGGAGATCGTCGACTTCTTCAACGAGCGCAACCCCGCGCTCACGGTCATCGAAGAGGGCGAGTGGGAGGAGATCACCTTCCGTCAGCCCCGCCGCCAGCCGCCGCCAGCCCGGCTTTGAAGCGGGTTCCCGCGCCGTGATTCCGGGGCGGTTCGAGCGGCAGGTGGCCCGGCACGGCGCGCGACCCGCGGTGACGGTCGATGGCGAGAGCGTCAGTTACTCCGAGCTGAACCGTCGGGCCAACTGCCTCGCCCACGCGCTCCTGCGGGAGCTGGGCCCGGGCCGGGAACCGGTGGCGGTGGTCACCGGGGAGATGGTCCACGCGACCGCGGCGATCCTCGGCGTGCTCAAGTCCGGCAAGCTGTGCGTGCCGCTGGACGTCGCCACTCCCGCCCCACGGCTGGCGGCGGTCGTCGAGCACGCGGGGGCCGCGGCCGTGCTCGGCTCGCGGGCGATCCTGCCCCTGGCCCGGGAGGTCGCGGGCCAGCGCCGCCCCGTGCTGGCCGCGGACGAGCCCGACGGCTGCGAGCCCGACTCGAACCCCGATCTCGCCATCGGCGGCCAGGACCTGGCCTGCGTGCTCTACACCTCGGGTTCCACCGGCAGCCCCAAGGGAGTGGTCCACGACCACCTCAATCTGTTGGCGGCGGTCGATCATTGGTCCCGGCGCTTCGGATTCGGGCCGCAGGACCGCTTCGTGCACCTCTCCCCGCTCTCGCACGTCTCCGCCATCAACGATCTGCTCAAGCCACTGCTGAACGGCGGCTGCCTCGTGCCGCTGCGTCTCGGCGAGTCCAGCCTCGGCCGGCTGGCCGCGCTGGTAGTCGAGGAGCGCATCACGATCTACCACTCGATCCCCTCGGTGTTCCGTTCGATGCTGGCGGCGCTCGACCCGCAGGCCGACCTGTCCTTCGTGCGCCTGGTGCACCTGGGCGGGGAGCCGCTGTTCCGCACGGACGTGGAGCTGTTCCGCGCGCGCTTCCCGCGGACCGCGGTCCTGGTCAACAACCTGGGCTCGACGGAGGTGCCGACCTACGTGCAATACGTCATCGGACCCGAGACACCGCTCGACTCCGCCGTCGTGCCCATCGGCTTCCCGGTGGAGGGCAAGCGGATCCGTCTGGTGGACGAGCGGGGGGCCGAGGTGAGCGACGGCGAGGTCGGCGAGATCGTCGTCGAGAGCGCGTTCGTGGCGCGCGGCTACTGGAAGGACGAGCGGGCCACGTCCGAGCGTTTTCGCGGGAGCCTGGAACGGCGGGCCGAGCGCACCTTCCGCACCGGGGATCTCGGCCGGCGGCGGCCCGACGGCGCCATCGCCTTCGTCGGGCGGGCCGACGACCAGATCAAGGTGCGCGGCCATCGGGTCGAACTGGCCGAGGTGCAGTTCGCGGTGGCCGAGGCGGCGCGGGAAGTCGGCGGCGTGCTCGACACGACCGTGGTCGCGGGACCGAGCGCGTCCGGGGCGACGGGCCTCGTCGGCTATGTCGTGCCGCGGGACAGGAACAACGTCCCGCTGGCCCGCCTGCGCCAGCTCCTGGCAGCCCGGCTGCCCGCGCCGATGCGGCCCGAAGCCTGGGTCGTGCTCGACGCGCTGCCGCGGACGTCGACGGGGAAGATCGATCGCCTCGCGCTCCCGCCGCCCGCGCGCCCTTCCGGCGCCCCGGGGGGGCCCACGCCGCGCCGCTCCCGCTCCACCCGCCAGCTCGCCGAGTTGTGGGCCCAGCTCCTCGCGCTCGAGACGGTGCCGGCCGGCGCGGACTTCTTCGAACTCGGTGGCGATTCGCTGCTCGCGCTCGAACTCGTGAGCGCGGTCGAGAAGCTGTTCGGCCGCACGCTCTCGCTGCCCGAATTCGCCGCGGCGCCGACGCTCGCCGCCATGGCCCGGCTGATCGAGGCCCGCCCGGCGCTGCGGCCCGCACCCTGCCTCGTCGCGCTCGATCCGAACGGCAGCAAGGATCCGCTGTTTCTCGTGCACGGGCTGGGCGGCAACGTGGTGCAGATGCGCCTGCTGGCGCGCCGGCTGGACCGCGACCGGCCGCTGTGGGCCTTCCAGTCGCGCGGAGTCGACGGCGTGTCGCTCCCGCTGCGGACCGTCGAGGAGATGGCCCAGGCCTACCTGGACGAGTTGCTCCGTCTGCGCCCGGCGGGCCCCTACCTGCTCGGCGGCTACAGCATGGGGGGCGTCGTGGCCTACGAAATGGCGCGGCGGCTGGCCGCCGCCGGGCAGGAGATCCGCTGCCTGGTGCTGATCGACAGCGGAGCGCCGCTGCCCCTGCCCTGGAGCGAGCGGCTGTTCTCCTGGCTGCTGTACGGCCGGCTGCTCGTGCGCGGCATGCGCGCGAGGCGCGGAGCGCGCGAGCGCCACGGCCCCTACGCCCGCAGGTTGAACCGCTTGCTGGTCACGAACTTCCGCGCGGCTCGCCGCTATCGGCCCGCTCCCTTCCGCGGCCCGACGCACCTCATCGCCTCCCGGGGGAGCGCGGAGAGCCCCGCGGCCGAGCGCGGGTTCGGGCGCTTCGAGCGCTTCGAGCGCCAGCTGTGCCGGCGGCGCTCGCTGTGGAGCCAACTGCTCCCGGACGGAATCGCGGTCCACGAGATCCCCGGGCACCACCTGGACCTGTTCCGCGAGCCCGCGGTCGACGACCTCTCGGCCGAGTTGCGGTCGATCCTCGACGCCGCTTCGCGAGCGGCACGCCCGCCGCTCGAGGCGTTGGCTCGATCCCCGTCAGCGCAGGAGGTCTAGCAGGTCGTCGCGGGTCAAACCGGCCGCCCGTCCGCTCCCGCTGAGGGCCAGCCCGGCCAGCTCCCGCTTGCGCCGCTGCAGCTCCTGGATGCGCTCCTCGACCGTGTCCAGCGCCACCAGCCGATAGATCATGACCGGCCGCTCGCGACCGATGCGGTGGGCGCGATCGGCGGCCTGATCCTCGACCGCGGGGTTCCACCACGGATCGAGCAGGAAGACGTCGTCGGCGGCCGTGAGATTGAGCCCCGTCCCGCCGGCCTTGAGCGAGATCAACAGCAGCGACACGGCGGGATCTTCCTGGAACCGGCGCACGACCTCGGCGCGATCGCGGGTCGATCCGTCGAGCCTGGCCCATCCCAGGCCCGCCGCCCGTAGCCGCGGCTCGACGAGGTCGAGGAGTGACGTCCATTGCGAGAAGACGAGCGACTTGTGCCCGTCGGCGGTCGCGGTGTCGAGCGCCTCCATCAATAGCTCCAGCTTGGCCGAGTGCTGCAGCGTCCGGCCGGGGACCAGTGAGGCGTGGCACGCCGCCTGTCGTAACCGCAGGAGCGCCTCGAGGGCGGCGAGCACGCTCCCGCCGGCATCCAGCCGGGCCACGACCTCCTTCAACGTGGCGGCGCGGATCGAGTCGTAGATCTCGCGCTCCTCCTCGGACAGCTCGCACTCCAGCACGACCTCGGTGCGGGGTGGCAACTCGGGCGCCACCTCGCGCTTCAGCCTGCGCAAGAGGAAGGGCCGGATCCGCCGGTGCAGCCGGGCGGCCGCGGCGAGATCCCCGTCCGCGATCGGGCCGGCATAGGTCTCCTCGAAGTGCCCGCGGCCGCCGAGCAGACCGCGGTTGATGAAGTGGAACTGGCTCCACAGCTCGTCCAGACGGTTCTCGACGGGAGTGCCCGACAGAGCCAGGCGGAAGCGTGCATCCAGCCGGAAGGCCGCGGCGGCCACCTGGCTCTGCGGGTTCTTGATCTGCTGCGCTTCGTCGAGGACGACGCTGCCCCAGGCTCGGGCGGCGAGTCGATCGGCGTCGAGCCGCAGCAGGGCGTAGGTCGTGATCGTGACGTCCACGGGCGGGTCGAGGTCGCGGCCCGTTCCGTGATACAGCCGGTGGCTCAATCCCGGGCGATGCCTGCGGATCTCGGCGACCCAGTTGTGCAGCACGCTCGTGGGGGCCACGACGAGCGCCGGCGGCCGCAGGGCGCAGAGGGCCTGCACGGTCTTGCCCAGCCCCATGTCGTCGGCCAGGAGTGCTCCCAGACCCGCGTCGCGCAGGAACGAAAGCCAGTCCACTCCCCGGCGCTGGTAGGGACGCAGAACCGTGGCCAGATCGGCCGGGAGCGGGGCCTCGGGCAAGCGCTCGAAGCCCTCGGCGATCGCGCCCAGCTCCAGGAACTCGGCGGGCGGCGGAGCCTCGAGCTCCCGGCACAGCTCGGCCAGGTCGGGGAGGCAGCAGCGCGGCAGGGCTCCGCGGTCGTCGCGCGCCGCCAACAGGTCGGCGACCCGCGCGCCGAACCGCGCGAGCCAGTCCGCGGGAAGCGGGGCCCAGCCGCCGCCGAACAACGGCACGAGCGATTGCCCGGCGCGCCAGGCGCGCAGCACGGCCCGAGGATCGGCGCTGCCCGTGCCCGCCGAAGCTGCGGAGCCGCGCTCGCCCCGCCGGCCCTCCGAGTGGAACGCGACTTCGAAGTCGCCGCCCTCCACCGCGAAGCGTGGCTCGAGCGGCGCGGCCAGGCGAAAGTACTCCCGGCCCGCTCCGCGGACCTCGTCGGGCCAGGATTCGAGGCCCTCGACGAACGCCACGGCCTCGGGACCGGCGAAGTCGGCGCGCAGCCCCGGGGCGAGACCGAGGCGCGCCAGGCGGCCGATCGCGCGCCGCTCCGCCGGCTCGTCGCGCAGCGGAACCGCGCCGCCCAGGTGCACCAGGCGACCGCCGTCGATGCGCGCCGTGGCCGGGTTGCCGTACACGAGCGTGGGCAGAACGGAAAGCGTGTCGCCCGAGCGCGTGACGTCGAGCACCAGTCGTGGCGCCTGCTTCACGGTCCGGGGCAATCGCGTGGTCTCGATCTCGACGGGGATGCGTTGCACCAGGGCGGGCAGCACCGAGGTGACCAGCTCGGCTGCCCCATCCATGGAAAAAGTGCGGCCGCGCTCGAGCTCCTCGCGCTCGCGCGCGGTGAGTCCTGGATCACCCGGAAACCGCAACGTCGTGCCGCACAGCGCGATGCCGTTCGAGAAGAACTCCGTCACCGGGGTCGCGGGTTCGAGCAGAACCACAAACCCTGGGCCGTGGTCGCGCACCCGTGCCACCGGCAGCAGGGGCTCGCTCGAGGTCGTCACGTTCCGGCCGTCGAGCTGCACGTCGTCGCAACGGGAGATGCCGGCGAGCAGGCGCGGGACCAGCGCCGGCGACAGCAGGCCGCGACGATGGGTGCCCAGCGCCAGCTCCACGGCCAGATCCGCCTGCGTCGCCTGGAAGCCGGGCCCCGCGACGCGCCCCTCGGCCAACGCGACCAGCGTCGCGGTCAGACGCTCCTCGCCTCCGGGATGGACGATGACCCGCTCGAGCGCCAGTCCGCCGGGCGCCCGGGTGAAACGATAACCGACCCGGCCGGACAGGCGACGGGGTGCCGGCAGCTCCGCCCCGCCCTCGCGGGCGCGGCACCAGGCGATGATGGCGGCGGCCACGTGCTCGCAGGCCGGCTCCCGGCTGGGACACTCGCAGTCCCAGTCCGCGTCGTCGAGGAACAGCGTGACCTTGGGGCAGATCATCCCCCCGCGCGTGGTCACCCGGAAGCTGGCCTCGGCTCCCGCCGCCGCCTCCCCGACGACGGCGTCGGCCCGGACCAACTCGATGCCGCGCGACCATGTCGCCGGCGGACAGGCACGGCGCACGGCTTCGAACAGCGCTCGGGGCTCGTCTTCCATCCAAGTGGTGGCCTCGACGGTCGAGGACGCTCGTCGAGACTATAGCTCGCGCGGTCATGGTTCCGTTTGAAACAGGCCCGCGGGCCGAGGCTTCGAGCCGAACCAGCACTCGCGCGAGCCGGAGAGGTCAGAGCGCGACCTGCTCGGCGCCCCCGGCCTCGTCGATCAAGCGCAGTCCTTCCATGAGCAGGAACATCGCGTCGCGGTCGATGCTGGTCCGGCGGCTCCGCGCTCCGTGCTCGATGACGAACTCGCCGGTCTCCCAGCGCACCATCTCGTAGAAAGCCTGCTCGCCGGCGAGGTCCGCGGACTCGGCATGCTTGGGGGCGCCGTCCTCGAACCAGATGCGGCCCGAACGCTCGCCGCAGGCCAGGGTCACGCAAGCCGTCTTCATGCCGATGGTCAGCGTCTGCACGATGTCGGGCAGGCTGAGGTTCTCCAGGCTGCCGGTGATGCCGCGCCGCGTGCGTCGCGCTTCGCCCTCGGCCCGGATCGTCCCACGGACCAGGATGTTCTCGACGCGAGCCACCAGCTCCTCGAGGTTCTCGCCCTTGACCAGGTAATCGTCGACTCCCTGTCGCAGCGCGCGGATCTTGAGCGCTCGATCGGAGCGGGTGGCCAGGAACAAGATCGGGACCTGGCACAGGCATTCGTCTTGCTGGATCTCGTCGAGCAGGTGGAACGCCCCCTGCGTGTCGGCGTCGATGCCGATCAGCGCCAGGTCCGGAGGCTGCTTGAGCAGCTGTTCCTTGCACTTCTCGTAGTCGCGCGCCTCCACGACCTTGAGTCCGACGTTGCCCAGCCGCACCTTGAGCACGCGGCGGAACTGGGCATCGTGGTCCACGACCACCACGAGCGGCTTGCCCTTGCCGCGGCGCGGCGCCAACTGCTTGTCGATCACGCGATGGAAGGCCTCGACGACCTCGGGATCGAATTGGTGTCCGGTCCGGCGGGCCAGGACTTGCAGCGCGTCCTCCGCGCTCAGCGATTGCTGGCCCTTGCCGGCGCTCAAGGCCACGTAGGCGTCCACGACCGAGACGATGCGCGCTCCCATCGGTATCTCCCGGCCGCGCAAGCCGTCCGGGGCCCCCGACCCGTTGTAGCGCTCGTGGTGGTGGCGCACGACGCCCAGAACCTTCCAGGGGAAATCGAGGTGCTCCAGCATGCGCAGACTGGAGGTCACGTGCTCGCGCACGAAGCGATTGCGTTCGTCGTCCGAGAAGGCGCCCTCGGCGGCGGCCTGCTGCCCCGGCCCGGTCCGGCCGATGTCGCGCAACAGCGTGCCCAGCACGACTTCGAGCATCAGGTCGCCATCCAGCTCGAGTTCCTCGGCGGTGGCGCGCGCCAGCTCCATGGCGACGTGCGAAGTGCTGTCGAAGCGGTGATCCTCGAGCTCTAGCAGTCCGACCAGGACGTCGATCACGCGGATCAACGCCTGCGTCGCGGGCTCATGCCAGCTACCCGCCGGTCCCGCGTCGGCGGCCGTCGGGCGCAACAACTCCAGCACCTGCTCCAGGCGGATCAGGCAGTCGGAGGATCCGAACCGCAGCAGCTCGGGGGTGTTGCGCACCAGACTGAAGTCGGTCAGCTCGACGACCCGGCAGCCGGGGCGGATGCCTTCCAGCCGGGTGCGCAGCTCGCCCGAGGAGATGTCCGGCAGGTGCGATTCGACGAGCGCGGTCTCGACCGCGACGTTCTGGACCACGCGCTCGGCCTGCGAGCCGTTCTCGGCCAGGGTGACGCGGCACCCCTTCTTGCGCAGCTCCGTGGCCAGCGCGTGGCGCACCTTGCCGTCGGCGGCCACGACCAGGACATGCGACTCCACCAGCGGGACCCCTGTCGAGAAACGCCTGCCCGCGCCGCACGACGCGGTCGGGTGGTCTGGGCGGAATATGGGGCGGAGCCCTGCCGAAGTCAAAACGGGCCGGATCTCGGCCTAGGAGCCCGCGAGCATGCTGCGGACGAGCTGGTTCACGACCCGGCCGTCCGCCAGCCCCTTGGTCCGCGGGGCCACGAGCTTCATCACTGCGCCGAGGTCCTGCGCCGACCGCGCACCGCTCGTGGCGATGGCCTCGCCGATGATTCCGCGCAGGGCCGCTTCGGACAGTGGCTCGGGCAGATAGAAGCGAACGAGCTCGAGCTCCGCCTGCTCGGCGGCGACGAGATCGTCCCGCCCGCCCTGGCGATAGCCCTCGATCGAATCCCCGCGCTGCTTGGCGTAGGCGGCGATGACCGACAGCGCCTCCTCGTCCGCGATGCGGTAGTCTTTGCCGTGCTGGCCACGCAGGGCCACCTCGCGCTCGAGCAGCTTCGACTTGAGCATGCGGATGCAGTTCAAGCGGCGCGCGTCCCGCGCTCTTAACGCCTCTTTCATGTCGGCGTCGAGTCGCTCCCTGATCGACATCGTGGCCCCCTCAGTCGCAGACATCTCCGGCGCCGTCGCCGTCGGTATCCGTCTGCGAGGGGTTGAACTGGGTCGGACAGTTGTCGCAGGGGTCGCCGACGCCGTCCATGTCCTGATCCTGCTGGCCTGGATTCGCCACCGTCGGGCAATTGTCGACACCGGCGCTGCTCGTGGCCAGGCCCGGAACCAGCACGAGATCGGTCGAAGCCGGGCCCTCGTTCCACACTCCGATGGCCAGCACGTTGATCCCGTTGTGCAGCGCCGGGATGGAGAGGGCCGAAACGTCGATGGCCGTTCCCAGATCGGGTGAGGGACCGTTGCTCGACTCGTGGGAGGTGGGGACGCTGTTCCAGTCCAACGACCCCACGGGCATCTCGGCCGAGCGGAACACCTCGATGCCGTTGATCCAGGCCGCGAATCCGTCGTCGTAATCGGCTCCGAGCAGCACGCGCTCGAGCAAGTTCACGTTCTCCACGAGGAAGCGGGCGCGCGTGAAGACCGAGCGCGCTCCGGGAGCCACCGGCGTCTCGATCAGCGCCTCCGCGGTCGCCCCCTCGGTCTCCGTCTCGTAGCCGACTCCGTAGATACCGCCGGCCCAATCGCCGTCGGCGAAGGTCTCGGCCGTCCAGGCCATCCCGATCAGGGGATCGGCGGCGTTGGCCAGATGGGTCATGGTGGGGGCGCGGTTGATGGACAGCCGCGGCACGAGCACCAGATCGTCGGAGGGCGGGATGAAGGGCTGGTAGTTCCAAACGCCGATGGCCAGCACGTTCGTGCCCTGGACCAGAACGGGTCGGGCCACGGCGGTGATGTCCACGAGCGGCGCGTAGTCCGGCTGGAGGCCGTTCGACGATTCGCTCTGACTGGGGCTCGTGTTCCACATCGGCGGCATGGCCGGCATCTCGGGCGAACGGTAGACCTCGAGACCATTGATCCAGGCGATGAACCCGTCATCGTGGTCCGCACCGAGAAAGATGTCGAGGACCTGCGTGGGATCGGAGGGGTCGGCCGCGATCACGAACTCGACCCGCGTGTAGACCGAGCGCGTGCCCACGGGGACCGCGGTCTCGATCAGATGCTCGGCGCCCGCGGCCGCCTCGTAGCCGACGCCGTAGACGCCGGTGGCCCAGCTCCCGTCGGGAACGTAGCCGGGGACGGTCCAGCTCAGCCCCAACCCGCCGTCGCCCGTGACGTTCGCCCGGTACTTCATGGACTGGCCCGCCTGGACCAGCACCTGCTCCTTCACCTTCGTGAAATCGGCCTGCATCTCGATCGCGCCGCACTGGCCGGCGCAGATGCCGTCGCCGTCGGCGTCATTCGCCGGGTCGCCCGGACAGGGGTCGCAGGGGTCCCCGCTGCCGTCGCCGTCGAGGTCCTGCTGACCGGGGTTGTACACCCCGGAGCAGTTGTCCGCGCCGGCCGGGACTCCGTCGTCGTCCGCATCGTTGTCCGGGTCCGTGGGGTAGGGGTCGATGGGGCAGGCCTGCGGGAACTCCGCGGCGCCCCACCCGTCGCCGTCCGCGTCGGTGCAGGGGTCGCAGGAGTTGCCCAGTCCATCGAGGTCGTCGTCGGCCTGGTCCGGATTCGGCAGCAGCGGGCAGTTGTCGGTCTCGTCCGGCGACCCGTCGCCGTCGTCGTCCGCATCGCAGGCGTCACCCGCGCCGTCCGAGTCGGAGTCGAGCTGGTCGGGGTTGCGCACGAAGACGCAGTTGTCGCAAACGTCGCCGACGAATCCCACGTCGCTGTCGAGCTGGGCCGGATCGAAGTCGATGGCGCAGTTGTCCGCCAGATCCACCGGCCCGTCCAGGTCCGTGTCGGAACACCCGGGACAGCTGTCGCCGTAGCCGTCGAAGTCCGAGTCGACCGCCCCGGTTGGACAGGGTGTCGCGGGGGTGAGCGCCGCGCCCGCGCTGTCCTGGCCCACCGGGCCCTCGCCGCACAGGTTGCGGCCGCTCAAGAGATAGAAAAAGCCCGTGCCCGTGGCGGGAATCTGGGCGTCCGCGGCCACGAGGCCCGGCTGCTCGGCCACGAAGCAGATCTCTCCGTACGACCAGGGTTGCTCCGCGGCGAAGGTGCCCCGGTAGACGTTCGCCGTGTGCGCCTGCCAGCCCTTGCGCCAGCGCAAGAGCGTCGTCCCGTCGTCCTCGAGGCGCAGCGTGTTGCCGAACTGGCCCGGCACGCTGGCCAGGCTGGCGTTCGCCGGAGCGCAATCGCAGACGTCGCCGAATCCGTCGCCGTCCGCGTCGGTCTGGTCAGGGTCGTCGTTCGTCGGGCAGTTGTCGGAGCCATCGGGGTGGCCGTCGTTGTCGTCATCGGTGTCGCAGGCGTCGCCCTCGGTGTCGCCGTCCGTGTCGGTCTGGTCCGCGTTCGGTTGATCCGGGCAATTGTCGGTCCCGTTCAGGACGCCGTCCCCGTCGCGGTCCGCGTCGCACGGATCGCCGCTGCCGTCCCCGTCCTGGTCCGACTGGCTCGGGTTCGGCTCGGCGGGGCAGTTGTCGCAGGCATCGCCGACCGCGTCCCCGTCGGCGTCGAGCTGATCGGGGTCCGTGTGCGACGGGCACTTGTCCTCGTGCCCCGCCTTTGGCGGCAGGAACCCGGAGCCCGCGCAATAGCCATCGAGGTCGATGTCGTCGAGCGGGTCCGAGGTGCAGGGATCGCAGACATCGCCCGATCCGTCGCCGTCCGCGTCGAGCTGGTCGGCGTTGGCCACGCCCGGGCAATTATCGATCGAGTGGCAGACGAGGTCGTTGTCCGGATCGTTGACCGGGTCGCCCGGACAGGGGTCGCAGGCATCGCCCAGGCCGTCGCCGTCCGCGTCGAGCTGGCTCGGGTTGGGCACCGACGTGCAATTGTCGCAGGCATCCCCGACCCCGTCGACGTCGGTGTCCAGTTGTCCCGAGTTCGTGGTGAAGGGACATGTGTCGACATCGCCGCAGGCCCCGTCCAGATCGATGTCGTTGAACGGATCGGCGGGGCAGGGATCGCAAGCTTCCCCGATGCCGTCCGCGTCGGCGTCCTCCTGGCGGGAGTTCGACAGGTTCGGACAGTTGTCCTCCTGGTCGCAGACGGCGTCCCCGTCCGCATCCGGCACGGTGCACAGCCCCTTGATCCCGATCTCGCGCAGAGCGCTGAAATCCTGCTCGATCGTGCCCGCGGCGTACAAGTTCGGAGCGCCGAAGGTACTGGATGTGCCGTCGTTGTAGTTGGCGAACGGCGTCAGATAGGGCCCTGGATCCTCCTCGAGCTTGCACACCTCGTCGTTGCCCACGGCCGAGAGCGGCTGGACGCCCTCGCCCGCCGGCCCGAAGATCACGGCGCCGGAGCCGTTCTTGATCGTGATCTGCCAGTTGACGTTGGACACCTCGAAGTCCTGCGGGGTGATGTAGACTCCGGTCCCGGCGTTCGCCGCGCGGACGTTGATCCACCAGTCGTCGGCGAGCGGGTCGAAGCTGACGTCGTCCGCCAGCACCTCGGAGACCGTGACGATCGTCCCCGCGCGCAGATCCGACCAGACGGGGTCCGAGGTGAAGGTCAGCGTCTGACTGATCTGGCCCGGTGCCCCGGTGTTGTCCGTCAGCACGAGCTGCCAGCCGCGGACGTCGAGGTGGTTCGACGCGACCACGAGTTCGAACCAGTCTCCGCCGTTGCCCAAGATGCGCCCCCAGTAGCTGTCCGAGTTGTCGTTCTTCAGGAAGTTGTTGAAGCGCACCGCGTTGTACTCGTTGAGGATCAGCGGACTGGTCGGCACCTGGTTGGCGGCGGCGGCCGTGACGACGGAGAACACGCGCTGCTCGGCGGTGCCGTCGGGGAAACGGCCGGTCGAGTGGTCCGCGGGCAGCGGGCCGTACTCCAGATAGTCGACGAGCGTCGGGCTCGAGGTGTAGAGACCGACGAAGCCCCCGCTGGCGCTGAGCGAGAAACTGGCGTGGGGCGGGACCGGCCCCTGCGCCGTGTTCCCGTCGGCCCAGACCAGGAGCCAGCAGCCGGCGCAGATCTGCGTCTCCGAGGGGAACTGCCAGAGCGTCGGGTTCGCCGGGTTGTTCGTCAGGTACAGGCTGCTCAGGTCGAACGGGGCGCTCGAGCCGTTGTAGATCTCGATCCACGCGTCGCTCTCGCCGAAGTTGTCCTGGTTGACGGTCTGGTTGTCCACCAGCACTTCGTTGATGAACAGGTCCGGGATCGGCGGGAGCGAGGCCGAGACGCTGTTGGCCGCGCCCGGGGTCCCGCCGGCGGCCGCACTCGCGGCCCAGTTGGCGACCTTGTCGCTGGGCTGGGCCAGATCGACGAGCTCCAAAGACCTCCCGCCGGCGGTGCCGGGCCAGGGCGCCAGCGCTTCGTAGCTCACGGAAGCGACCACGCCGCCGAACGGGTTGCGCAGCACGAGCGCTTCACCGAGATCGGAGAGCGAGCCCTTGTACTCTCCCGCCACGAACTTCCCTCCGCCGTGGGTCGAACGAAACAGCGGGTCGTCCTTGACCACGAGCAGGTAGGACTGCGGCAGGATCACGCTCCCGGCTGGAAAGGTCAGGGCCACGCCGTCCAGGCGCCAGCCGGACAGGTCCACGGCGTCCAGCGGCGAAGGGTTGTACAGCTCGATGAACTCCGCCGCGGGATTGACGGGGGCGAACATGATTTCGCTGATCCGCAGCGGGGGCAGCGCCGGCTGCGGCCCTGGGATCTCGTCGTTGCAAGCGGCGTGGGTCTCGAACAGGTGCAGGCGCCGCGGGACCAGGTAGTCGTCCTTCAGGATTGCGGCGGCCTCGAAGATGTCCTGCGCCGCGCCCGGCTGACCCCACGGCTGCAGCGCGTCCAGCGCCGCTTCGGGCGCGAACGACGACTGCAGCTCGTCGATCCGGCCCTCGTACCGCCCGGGCGCGAGCAGCTCGTCCATCAGCGTCCGCAGGCGGCGATAGTACATCGTGCGGATCGGCTCGATGGCCAGCACCCGGTCGATCATGTGGTTCCACAGGTCGTCGACCTTGCGGTGCGTCAAGCTGCCGAACAGCGGGTGGCTGGGCGAGATGTAGCTGGGATACCCAGGCAGCGCGTCCTTGTCGGCCCAGATCACGTCGCTGAAGGCGGTCTGCCCGTCGAAGTTCTTGCCGAAGGTCAGGTCCTTGTCCCAGGCGTGCATCGACCAGCGGCCGGTGCCGTCCGTATCGCGGTAGACGAAGTAGTTCTTCCGCATGTGGTCGTTGTCGTGGATGATCGCGTGCACCGCGATGTAGTTGATCGTCGCCGGGATGTCGATGGAGTCGTAGACGTAGGCCACCGCCGCCGGGCCCATGGCCACGTTGATGCCCTGGATCAGGTCGAAGAGGTCCGTGTAGTCTTCGTCGTTCGGACTCTTCTTTTCGTAGAGTTGCGGGAGCTCTACCAGCGGGACTCCGGGCTTGAGATCGCTCTGGGCCTTGTAGCGGGCGTCCGCCGGGGACAGGCCCATGCGCGACGCCCAGTTCGCCTCCGGCGCCTCGAGGTAGGTGTACAGCCCGAAGAACGCGCCGTTGCGCTCGACCCGCACCGGGAAGGCCTGGAGGTAGAAGGCGCCCCCGTCGCGTATCGTCTCCCAGGCCAGCGTCTCGCGCACGAAGCTCTTGTCCACGTAGTTGCTCTGCAAGTCGAAGGTGTCGACCTCCTGCTCGATCAGATTCCCCGCGGTGAAGTTGTGGCCCTGCGGGAACGAGAACTTCCAGCTCTTCTTGGGCCAGCCGCGGGAGGACGCTCCCCGCACGCGCACCTCCACCCCGTCGTACAGCTTCCCGTCGTAGTACAGCACCGCCGGTTCCGTCTCGTCGGTGAACAAGTGGCAGCCCGGCGCGCCATGGCAGATGCAGTCTTCGTAGTCGTCGTCGTCCATGTACCAGTGCAAGATCGGCAGCGCGGAGGTCACGGCCGGCGCGACCACCGTGCCGTCGTAGATCACCGTGTCGTCGTCTCGCGGGAAGCTCATCACGCCTGTCGGACCGCTGGCCGCGATGCGCCAGCGCACCAGCGTTCCGGCGGGTTGGCCCGGTATCGCGGCGCCCGTGGGCAGGCCCCACAGACCATCCGCCGCCGCGCCGTCGTTGCTCAGGCCGTCGTCGTGCAGCTCCAGCGTGGTCTCGAGCGGCGGGACCTCCGGGCCGATGACGTAGGTCAGTTGCAGCGCCGTGGCGTCGAGCGCTTGCACCCCGAGGAGCAGCGGCACCCCGGGCTGCGCCGGGGGGTGATCCACGCTCGCGATCCAGGGCGGAAGCCCGCTGGACGCCACGCTGTTCGCCCCCCCCGCGGTGTGCCCCGCGGGCGAGACGGCGGCGTGCCAGTTGCGCGGCGTGTCGTTGTCCTGGCTGGGGTCGATCAGCTCGAGGGCAGGACCGAGGCCATCGGGGGTCACCGGCCACGGCGGGATGTCGTCGAAGGTCACTTCGTCCACGACGAGCTGCGCGGTGTCGAGCAAGGCCAGCCGCTCGCCGCCGTCGTCGAGTACGGTCATGGCGTAGGTGCGGTAGGGCAGGACCCCATAGGTCGCCTGCGTCTGCCCGCCCGCCGGGGCGAGCACGAGGTAGCCGCCCGCCGGGATCGAGTCCCCCGGCTCGAAGCAGAGCGCCACTCCCTCGAAGCACCAGCCGGAGAGGGAGACTGGGGCGCCGCCGGCGTTGTGGATCTCGAAGAACTCGTCGCCCGGCTGGTTCGACCCGGGGTGGTACATGATCTCGCTGATCACGACCTGGGCCCGGGTCGGGAGCGCGGCCGCCCCCAGCAGGGTCGCCAGCGTTGCAAACAGGCAACTCTTAAAATTCTTGCCCGACCTTGCCACGGTCCCAGTCCATCCTCGTCGCTCTGGGCGGACGCCCGCTCGACCCCGGTTTCCGGAGCATCTGCGCAGAATCACGCGCCTTCCCGCGAGCCCACGGCCGGCTCCGAGGGCCATGGACGAAGTATACGAGCATCCTCGCTAGCGGACGGGCCAATTCAACGCCTTCCCCCGGTTCCGCTTGCAGCGCGGGGCTACCGCGGCCGTTCCGGGACCGTCCCCCCGGGCAGGCGGAAGCTCCAGCACAGGAACGAGACGGCCAACCCCAAGAGCGCCGCGCCGAAGCCCTGGTGGGCCGTGGTCAGGAGCACCCGGGCTGCGTGGGGGAAGTCGCCGGCTGCGACCCCGCGCACCGCGACGAAAGCCGCCAGCCCCAGCAACACCTGCAGCGCGACCGCGAGCGTCAGCCCCAGTCCCAGCCGGCTCAGCCGGGGCCGGTCGTCGGCGACCCAGGCGCGGAGGCCCAGGTGGAGCGCGGCCGGCGCCACGACCGCCACTCCGAAGACGATGTGGACGATGAGCAGCAGGCCCAGGTGGCGCTGGGCGGCGCCCAGGACGAGCTGCGCCAGCAGCAGGACCACGAGCAGCGCCGGCGACAGGAGGTCCCGGCGCGGCCGGCGGTCGCCGGCCGCGCGTTCGACCGCGCGCCATGCCGGGGAGCTGAAGGCCACGAGCGCCACGAGCAGCGCGAAGACGATCTGGCCCAGCACGCCGTGGAGCAGCGCGAGTTCGACGCTGGGGCGCAGCGCCTCCGGCGAGGTGCTGAGCGTGAATCCTCCAGTCACCCGCAAGCCGCCGAGCACGCCCTGGGTCACGACCAAGCCCAGCACGGACCAGCCCACGACCCGCACCCAGCGGCGGGCTTCCAGAGCCTGCAACTCGATGGCCAGCCCGAGCGTCGTGCAGCCGACGAGCGCGCCGAAGAGCCGGTGCGCGTGCTCGAAGTAGATGCCGCCGGTCATGCGCGAGAACGGATAGAGGAACATGTTGTAGCCGAGCGAGTTGGGCCAGTCGGCGACCGCCAGCCCGGCTCCCGTGCTGGTGACGAGCCCGCCCACGACGAGCAGCAGCAGCACGGCGACGGCGGCCACCCGCACGAAAACCGCCAACCAATCCACGGCGGGCGGCTCCAGACTGCGGCGGCGGCCGATCTCGGCCCCGGCCGCGGCCAGGGTCCCCGCGCACAGGATCGATCCCGGCAGCCAGACCCAGGCGGACGGCACGACACGGTTGGGCTGTTCCGCGGCGAGCAGGCTGCCCAGCACCATCAGGCTGATCGTCCCGCTGAGCAGTCCGGCCGCCGCACCGTGCCGCCAACCGCGACCGTCGTAGCGCCCGAGCAGCCAGCCTCCGGCCAACAGGCAGGCCAGGACCAGCCCCAGCAGCAGCGGACTCGGCAGCAGCACCGCCGGCAAGCGGCTGAGGTAACCGACGGTCCACATGGCGACCGCCGTGCCGCAGCCCACGGCCAGCACGCTCGACCCGCGCCGGGCCGTCTCTCGATCGTTCACTCGCCTCGGCTCCGCATCGCCCACCGTGCCGCGGGCTCGTCCCGGGTGACCGCCCATTCTAGTCCCCGCGGACGCGGGCGCCGCGGCGCCGCGCCCGGCCCGCTCGGGACCGAACCACCACGCCCGCCGCGCGAAACTTGACCCGCTCGGGGCCACGGTGCTACCTTCGCCGGCCCGCGAAACGTCGGGATTCTCCGGGAAAACCCGTCCGCCGGGGGCCGCAACCTTGGGCATGGCTGAGACCGACTGCAACGCGCTCCACCCGGTCTACGGCGAGCCCCCTCTGATCCTGGGCGGGCAAGACTTCCACGCCATCACCGAGACGGTCGCGCGGCCGCTCGAGACCCGGCCGCCCTGGGGCTGGTGGGCCGTCTTCGGGGTCTCCTCCGCCCTGCTCGCGCTGCTGGGCGTCCAGACCGCCTGGCTGTTCTGGGAAGGCATCGGCATCTGGGGCCTCAACAACCCCGTGGGCTGGGGCTTCGACATCACGAACTTCGTGTTCTGGGTCGGTATCGGTCACGCCGGCACGCTGATCTCCGCCATCCTGTTCCTGTTCCGGCAGAAGTGGCGCACCTCGATCAACCGCGCGGCCGAGGCCATGACGATCTTCGCCGTCATGTGCGCCATGATCTTCCCGGGCATCCACGTCGGCCGCATCTGGGTCGCCTACTGGATGGCGCCGCTCCCCAACCAGATGGCGATGTGGCCCAACTTCCGCAGCCCGCTGTTGTGGGACGTGTTCGCCGTGAGCATCTACGGCACCGTGTCGCTGCTGTTCTGGTACATGGGGCTGATCCCCGACCTCGCGACCCTGCGCGATCGCGCCGGCAGCCGGATCCGCCGGGCCGTGTATGGGATCTTCGCCATGGGCTGGCGCAGCTCGAACCGGCACTGGCAACACTACGAGCGCGCCTACCTGTTGCTGGCGGCCCTGGCCACGCCGCTCGTCCTGTCGGTGCACTCGATCGTCTCCATGGACTTCGCCGTGTCACAGATTCCGGGCTGGCACACGACGATCTTTCCGCCCTACTTCGTCGCCGGAGCGATCTTCTCCGGCTTCGCCATGGTCGTGACGTTGATGGTGATCTGCCGCTCGGCCTTCGGCATGCAGGAGATCATCACGCACAAGCACTTCGACAACATGGCCAAGATCATCCTGGTCACGGGGTCGATGGTGGGCTACGCGTACGGGGTCGAGTTCTTCATTTCATGGTACGGCGGCAACCCCTACGAGCAGTTCGCCTTCATCAACCGCGCCACCGGGCCCTACGCCTGGGCCTACTGGACGATGGTGACCTGCAACGTCCTCTCGCCCCAGATCTTCTGGAGCAAGCGGGCCCGCAACAACCTGGCCTTGCTGTTCGTGGTTTCCATCTTCGTGAACATCGGCATGTGGTTCGAGCGCTTCGTGATCATCGTCACCTCGCTGCACCGCGACTTCCTGCCGGCGAGCTGGGAGTACTACCGGCCGACCGCGTGGGAGTTCGCCGCACTTGCCGGCAGTTTCGGGCTGTTCTTCACGATGTTCTGCCTTTTCGTGCGCTTCATGCCCATGGTGGCGCTGGCCGAGGTCAAGGGCGTTCTGCCCCAGGCTGACCCGCATCACCGCGGGCCGGCCGCCGGCACCCCGGTCGAGCGCCGCGGCGCACCGGTGCGGGGCGGGGGGCGCTGATGGCCCTGTTCGCGACAGAGCTGCCGCCGGGCTCGTGCTACGGACTGCTGGCCCGCTTCGAGGGGCCGGGCCAGCTCCTCGAGGCCTGCGAGCGCATCCGCGACGCCGGCTACACGCGCTGGGACGCGCACACGCCCTTTCCCGTTCACGGGCTCGACCGCGCGATGGGCCTCAAGCCCTCGGTGCTGCCGTGGATCGTGCTGGTGCTGGGCCTGGGGGGCGCCGCCGCTGCGCTGCTGCTGCAGGGCTGGGTCTCGGTCGCGGCCTACCCGCTCGTGATCAGCGGCAAGCCCTTGTTCAGTTGGCCGGCGTTCGTTCCCGTGACCTTCGAGGTGGGCGTGCTGATGGGAGCGCTGGGTGCGGTGCTGGGCATGTTCGGGCTCAATCGGCTGCCGATGCACTGGCACCCGCTGTTCGACTCGCAGGCGTTCGAGCGGGCCACGGACGACGGTTTCTTCGTCTCCGTCGAGTCCTGGGACCCGCAGTTCGACACCGCTCGCACCCGCCGGCTGCTCGAGGAGAGCGGCGCCGTCCACGTCGAGACGGTGGGCCGCTAGGACGGACGACGTGAGCCACCGCGATGACACCCGGCCCGGCGTGGACCTCGGCTCCCTGCAATTGCCGGCAGGCCACGCCTGGCACCGGCTGACGGCGCTGGGCGGGGCGCTGGCCGTCGTCGGCCTGGGGGGCTCGCTGGCCCTGGGGCTGCGCGACCCGACGCAGTTCTACTTCTCCTGGCTCGTGGCGTTCACGTTCTTCCTCAGCATCGCGCTGGGCGCACTGTTCTTCGTGCTGACGCACTACGTGACCAAGGCTTCCTGGAGCGTCGTCATCCGGCGCCTCGCCGAGCACGTCATGAGCGCCCTGCCGCTGTTCGTCGTGCTGTTCATCCCGGTATTCCTGGGACTCGAGCGGCTGTACCACTGGACCGATCCCGAGGCCCTGGCTCACGATTCGCTCCTGCGCGGCAAGCAGGCCTATCTGAACCCCGGGTTCTTCCTGGTGCGCGCGGCAATCTACCTCGCGAGCTGGAGCGGGATGGCGCTGTGGTTCGCCAGCCGCTCGGCCCGGCAGGACCGGACGGGAGACCTGCCCACGACGCTGCGCATGATCCGGCTCAGCGCTCCCGCGCTGCTGGTCTTCGCCGTGACCGTGACCTTCGCGGCGTTCGACTGGATCATGTCGCTCGACCCCCACTGGTACTCGACGATCTTCGGCGTCTACTACTTCTCCGGCTGCCTCGTCGGCTTCTTCGCCGTCCTGGCCCTGTTCGCCGCCGCAGCCCGGCGCGCCGGGTTGCTGGGCGGGGCCGTCACCGTGGAGCACTTCCACGACGTGGGCAAGCTGCTGTTCGCCTTCACGGTCTTCTGGGCCTACATCGCCTTCTCGCAGTTCTTCCTGATCTGGTACGGCAACATCCCGGAGGAGACGGCGTTCTACCTGCACCGCTCCCACGGGTCGTGGTCGGCCGTGACCGCCATGCTGGCCTGGGGCCACTTCGGCGTGCCCTTCCTGTTCCTGATGTCCCGCAACATCAAGCGTCGCACCGCGTTTTTGGCCGCAGGCGCCGTGTGGATGCTGGTCATGCACCTGATCGACCTGCACTGGCTGATCATGCCGGTCCACCACGGCGAGGGGCTGCACCCGACCCTGCTCGATTTCACCACGCTCGTGGGCATCGGCGGCGCGTTCCTCGCGTTCGTGGGCCAGCGGCTGCGGCGCGGCGCCCTGGTCCCCGTCCGCGACCCACGGCTGGCGGAGTCGCTGGGTTTCGAGAACGCCTGAATCCACTGCGAAACAGCGACCGGGCCGAGGTTTTTTGAGCCGTCGCCAGGACCGGCGGGGGCTTGTCACCCGCCAGGCCCTCTGTTAACGTGCCCGTTCGCTCGTGCAACGGGCCCGAGGGTCGCGCCGGCAGCCATTCGAACGCTTTCCACGTCCCGAGAAGCAATGAGGAGTGTAGAATCATGCGCTCGACGAACACCCGCATCCTGGTAGTGGCCCTGCTGGGGCTGTCTTTGGCCTTCCCCGCGCTGGCCGGGAAGGTCAGCGGAACCGTCAAGTTCGACGGCGAAGCGCCCAAGCTGAAGCCGGTGGACATGAACGCCGATCCCGGCTGTGGCAAGAAGCACTCGACGCCGATGGCCAACGAGATGCTCGTGCTCGGCGCCGGCAACACGCTGGGCAACGTGTTCGTGCGCGTCAAGAGCGGCCTGGCCAAGAAGGACTATCCGGCGCCGACGCAGCCGGTCGTCCTGGATCAGGACGGCTGCCGCTACGTGCCCCACGTCCTGGGCCTGCTCAAGGGCCAGACGCTGAAGATTCTCAACTCGGATGGCCTGCTGCACAACGTGCACGCGCTGCCAACAACGAACAAGACCTTCAACATGGCCATGCCGGCGACGCGCAAGGAAGCCGAAGTGACGTTCACCGAGGAAGAGTTCATCTTCAAGGTCAAGTGCGACGTTCATCCCTGGATGGGCGCATACATCGCCGTGATGAGCCATCCGTACTTCGACGTGACGGCGACCGACGGCAAGTTCGAGATCGCCAACCTGCCTCCGGGCACCTACGAGATCGAAGCCTGGCACGAGAAGCTGGCGACCAAGACCAGCTCCGTCACGATCAGCGGCGAGGAGACCAAGGCGGTCGATTTCTCGTTCGCGCCCCCTCCGGCGCGCTAGGCCATGACCGAATCCGCTCACGGCTTGCCCCAGGCCGCAGCCCATCACGACGAACCGGGCTTCTGGCGCCGCTACGTCTTCTCCACGGACCACAAAGTCATCGGCCTCCAGTACGGACTGACCGGACTCACCTTCCTGTTGTTCGGGTTCGGGCTGATGCTGCTGATGCGCTGGCAGCTGGCCTATCCGGAGCGGCCGATCCCGCTCATCGGCGCGCTCCTGGGCGATTCGCGCGCGCCCGGCGGCGTGATGCTGCCCGATTTTTACAACCAGCTCGGCGCCATGCACGGCACGATCATGGTCTTCCTGGGGGTCGTTCCGCTGGCCGTGGGCGCCTTCGGCAACTTCGTGCTGCCGCTGCAGATCGGGGCGCCGGACATGGCCTTCCCCAAGATCAACATGGCCAGTTACTGGTCGCTGTTCCTGGGCGGCGTGACGATGTTCGCGAGCTTCTTCATGGAGGGGGGCGCGGCCAGTTCCGGCTGGACCTCGTACGCGCCGCTGTCGGTGATCGCCACCGCGGGTCAGACGGCCTGGCTCATCGGCATGATCTTCCTGATCACCTCCTCGCTGCTCGGGTCGATCAACTTCATCGCCACCACGATCCAGCTCCGGGCCAAGGGGCTGAGCTGGATGCGGCTGCCCTTCTTCTGCTGGGCCCAGTTCGTCACGGCGTTTCTGCTGCTCTTGGCCTTCCCGCCGCTCGAGGCCGCGGGCGTGCTGCAGCTCGCCGATCGGCTGATCGGCACCAGCTTCTTCCTGCCCTCCGGCCTCGTGGTCAGCGGCGAGATCCTGCAGGTCTCCGGCGGCGGCAGCCCGCTCTTGTGGCAGCACCTGTTCTGGTTCTTGGCCCACCCCGAGGTCTACGTGCTGGTGCTGCCGGCACTGGGCATCGTGGCCGAGATCGTGGCCAACAACACGCGCAAGCCGCTGTGGGGCTACCGCTCCATGGTCTACTCGCTGATCTTCCTGGGCTTCCTGTCCTTCATCGTGTGGGCCCACCACATGTTCATCACGGGCATGGGCACGACGATGGCGTCGTTCTTCCAGACCACGACGATGATCATCTCGATCCCGTCGGTCGTGATCCTGACGGCGCTGTTCATCTCCTTGTGGGGCGGGTCGATCCGCTTCACCACGCCGATGCTGTTCGCCCTGGCGTTCCTGCCCATGTTCGGCATCGGCGGGTTGACCGGCCTGCCGCTGGGCCTGAGCACGCCGGACATCTACCTTCACGACACCTATTACGTGATCGGACACTTCCACTACGTCGTCGCGCCGGGCACGATCTTCGCGCTGTTCGCCGGCATCTACTACTGGTATCCCAAGGCCACCGGCCGCAAGATGAGCGAGTTCCTGGGCCGGCTGCACTTCTGGCCCTCGCTGATCTTCATGAACGGCATCTTCCTGCCCATGCTGATCCAGGGCTTGGCCGGCGTCTCGCGGCGCCTGTACGACGGCGGCGTGTCCTACGAGTACGCGGCTCCCGTCATCCACTACAACAAGATGATGTCCCACTCGGCCTGGGGTCTGGCCCTGGCGCAGATCCCGTTCCTCGTCAACTTCTTCTGGAGCTTGCGCCGCGGCGAGAGGGTCGGGGCCAATCCCTGGCAGGCCACGACGCTCGAGTGGGCCGCACCCTCGCCCCCGCCCCACGGCAACTTCAGCACGTTGCCCGTGGTCCATCGGGGTCCCTACGAGTACAGCGTCCCCGGCCACGCCGGCGACTTCCTGCCGCAGCACCAGGAGGGCTGACGCGCCATGGATATCCCCTACGCCGTCGCCGCCAGGCCGGACACGGGCCTCAACAACGGCAAGCTCGGTGTGTGGCTGTTCCTGGCCTCCGAGGTGATGCTGTTCGGCGCGCTGTTCGCCACCTACATCATGCTGCGCGTGGGCGCGACGGACTGGCACGCCCTCGAAGTCGACGCGCACGGCGACAAGATCCTCAGCGTGCCCATGGCCTTCACCAACACGCTGGTGCTGATCGCCTCGAGCGTGACGATGGTCATGGCCTGGGCTTCGCTGATGCGCAACCGCTTCGGGACGTTCCGGATCTACATGGGTCTGACCGTCGCGCTGGGCGCCGTGTTCATGGTCATCAAGTACTTCGAGTACTCGGCCAAGTTCGACCATCACCTGTACCCGTCCACCAACACCTTTCTGGCCATCTACTTCGTGTTGACGGGCCTGCACGCCTTTCACGTGCTCGGCGGCATGGTGCTGAACGCCTACTTCTGGGGACCGGGGGCCAAGCTGTGGCGGGAGAACCCGCGCTGGTTCACCAACCGCGTGGAACACTCCGGGCTGTTCTGGCACTTCGTCGACCTGGTCTGGATCTTCCTGTTCCCGGTGCTGTACCTGCTGTAGGAGAGGACATGAGCGACGACCACGCTGTCGACATCCAGAAGCACGTTCGGACCTATGTCCTGGTGTTCGTGGCCCTCGCGGTGTTGACCATGGTGACGGTCGCCGTGGCCTCGCTGCACCTCACGGCCGGCGCGGCCATCGCGCTGGCCCTGGCGATCGCGATTGTCAAGGGCTCGCTGGTGGCCTGCTACTTCATGCACCTGATCTCGGAAAAGCGGTTGATCCACTGGGTGTTGATCCTGACCGTCGCGTTCTTCCTGGTCCTGCTGCTGGCGCCCGTACTGTCCTCGCACGACCAGGTGCGGAGCTGACCCGTGTCGCTGCGGGCCTTTCACATCCTGCTGATCTCGCTCTCGAGCCTGCTGGCCCTGCTGTTCGCCGGCTGGTCGCTGCAAGCCTATCGGGCCACGGGCCGTGGCTCGGACGCCGCCTTCGCGCTGTTCTCGTTCGTACTGGCCGGCGCATTGGCCGCCTACATCGTCTGGTTCTCGCGCAGGGTCCGCTCGCGCGAGGACGATGACCGACAGCGCCGCAAGATCATCCGTCATCTCATCGTCGGCGCCCTGGCCTGGTCTGCCTCCGCGCGGCCCGCCGCCGCCTGCGCCGTCTGCTTCGGCCAGGCCGAGGGGCCGATGATCGACGCGGCGCGTCTCGGCGTGTGGCTGCTCTTCGGCCTCGTGCTCGCCGTCCAGGGCGCCTTCGTGGTCTTCTTCCTCTACCTGCGCAAGCAGGCCAGGGCCAGCGCGAGACGCTTCCGGGCTCGGGCTGAGGAGTCAACGTCTTGAACCTGACCAAGCAGCTGTTCCATATGCCGGAGGCGGCGGCCGAGCACGCGCTCCGGGTGGACAACATGATCGACTACGTCCACTGGCTGATGCTTCTGCTGTTCGTCGGCTGGGGGGCGTTCTTCGTCTATACGCTGGTCCGCTTCCGCCGCAAGGTCAACCCCAGGGCCGACTACGTAGGGGTCAAGAGTCACACGTCGACCTACCTCGAGGTCGCCGTGGCGGTCTTCGAGGCCGTGCTGCTCATCGGCTTCTCGATTCCGCTGTGGGCCGAACGCGTGGCCGAGGTGCCGTCGCCGGACGAGTCGGTCGTCGTACGCGTGGTCGCCGAGCAATTCGCCTGGAACGTGCATTACCCCGGCAAGGATCGCCGGTTCGGGCGCACCGCCACCGAGCTGATCGACCTGCAATCGAACCCGGTCGGCCTCGATCGCGCCGACCCGGACGCGGCCGACGACATCACCACGGTCAACCAGCTGCACCTGCCGCTCGACCGGCCCGCCGTGATCCACCTGACGAGCAAGGACGTGATCCACAGCTTCAGCCTGCCGCACATGCGCTCCAAGCAGGACGTCATCCCCGGGCTCTCGATCCCGCTGTGGTTCGTGCCCAACCGGACGACGGAAGAGATGCGGGAGCGGCTGGGCGACCCCGAATTCCAGTACGAGATCGGCTGCGCCCAGCTCTGCGGGCTGGGCCATTACCGGATGCGCGGCTTCCTGACCGTGCATACCCAGGCCGGCTTCGACGCCTGGATCGACGAGCAGACCGAACTGTTGTCCGAGTCGGGCGAGGGCGACTTCTGGAATTGAGCGCCCTGGCGCCGGCTTCGGGGGATCGCGGAGCGCTCGTCCGCTGCCCCGGGCCGCCATCCTGGTTCGGACCGCGCCGCGGCCGCTGAACGACCGCCCCCACCCTGAGGTCATGGTTCGGCTTGAAACCTCGGCCCGTGGGGCCTCCCGGCCTGCGCCCGGTTCCCCCGAAAGGGCGCACGCTCAGCGGAGGCCGGCCGCGAGAAGCCGGAACGATCGCGCGCCGACCGCACCCCGCGGGCCGAGGTTTCAAACTGAACCAGCACCCACCTCCGAGGGGCGCTGGCGGATTCGTGATCGTCGGCACTAGAATCGCTGGGATGTCGCTGCGGGCCAAGACCCTCGTCCCCCTGCTGCTCGCCCTGGTCTGCACCGCGCCCCGGGCCGGCGTGTTGCTCGAGCCGACTCCCGCTCCCGAGTGGAAGGTCAGCCAGTGGATCAACGGCGATCCGGGTGCCCTCTCGACCCAACGCGGCAAGATCGTGGTGATCCACTTCTTCCAGATGTGGTGCCCGGGTTGCAACGAGTTCTCGATCCCCTTGTTCCAGAGCTGGCAGGAGCAGTTCGCGGACCGCGACGACATCCTGTTCGTCTCCATCCACACGGTCTTCGAGGGACATGCGCAGCAGACCCCGGAGAACCTGAAGCGGTTCGTCGCCGAGCGCGGCATGACCCAACCGGTCGGCATCGACGCCTACCCCGCCCCGGACGCCCTGGTGCCCATCACCATGGATCGCTACGAGACGGGCGGGACGCCGCACGTCGCCATCGTCGACAAGCAGGGCGAATTGCGTTTCAGCCATTTCGGTCGCTTCGATCCGCTGCCGGTGGAACGGTTCCTCACGCGTCTGTTCGACGAGGACAAGAAGTTCGGCATCAAATCCACTCCGCGGGACAAGCCCCCCCAGAGTCGCACGGCGCCCCGCAAGGGCGGGGCGCGGCGGCCGCCTCCACCCGACCCCCCGGCGGAGCCCCCGCCCGAGCAGATCTCGGAGGATTTCGGGGCGGAGCAGGCCCTTCCGGACGGCGAGGCGCCCGTGCCGGCCGAGCCGGACGCCGTGGAGCCGGCCCGCGAGCAGCCCGAGGTGCCCGACGCATCGCTCTCCGGCAGCTACAAGTTGCGCTTCGAGGTCTCCTCGACCTCCTGCGGTACGGTCGGTCCGCCCATCGAGGTCATCACGCAGGTAACGGTGCAGCCGAATCGTATGGTGGCCCGCTTCTCGCGCCCGTTCCTGGGCATCCGCGAGCTGACCGTGAACTACAACGAGGCGGGCGGCGACTTCCGGGCAGAAGTCCGGACCAAGGGGACGGAGCTGGGCGGCACGCAGGTCGACGTCAGCCTGCAGATGAGCGGGCGCTTCGTCAGTTCCAACGACCCGGTCGAGGTCGAGTTCGAGTTCTACGTCGACGAGCGCAGCGCCGACGGCACGCACGACTGCGTCATCGAGGGGCGCGGCGGCGGCGGGCTGTTCCGCGGTCGCTGAGCGGCGTCGCGTCGGACCGGGGCGGATCCGCTTACGACCCTCCGCGCTCCGGGCGCGCGAACAGCTTGGGCGTCGGCATCCTCGCGCGGATGCGTTCGAGTTCCCGCAGCGTGACTCGTGCGATGCCGGCGGTCCGACACTGCTCTTCGACCGCGCGCACGACCATACCCCGCACGAATGCCGGGATGCGCCGCATGCGCTCGCGCGCGTCATCGTCCCAGGCCACGGTCGGCTGCGCCGGGCTGCCGTATTCCACGGCGGCCGGTTGCAGGGTCGAGGCCGCGAAGGTGCCCGGCTGGTGCGTGCAGAGCGGATCCTCCGCCATGTAGTCCCCGGTCATCCCGTAGGCCCGCGCCCGGCATCCGCCACAGTACGGGTTGAGCTCGCAAGCGCCGCAGCGGCCTCCCAGCGCCCGGCGCTCGCGGATCCGCACGAAGGGCTCCGATTCCTGCCAGAGCGCGGCCAGGGTCGAGCGTCGCAGGTTGCCGCCGAACACCGGCAGGTAGGGGCAGGGCGTCACGTCGCCGTTGGGGCGGATCCCCAGGTAGTGCGAGCCAGCCGGGCAGCCCCCGGCACCGGCGGCGAAGGTCTTGATGAACGGCGATGCGGGGTTCTCCGCGTAGAGCTGCTTGATGTAGTGCGGGGCGCACTTGGCGTTGACGACCATCTTGGAGGCGTAGCTCTGCTGGATCCGCGAGAGCTCGGCCAGCACGCCGTCGTACTCCTCGGGGGCGAGGTCCGAGACGAACTCCCCCCGCCCGGTCGGCACGAGGAAGTACAGGTTCCACACCTTGGCGCCCAGCCTGGCATGGGCGAACTCGGCGATGGCCGTCAACTCGCCCAGGTTGTGCCGACCCACGGTCGTTTGCACGATGAAGGGCAGGCCGACCCGCGCCAGGATCGCGGCGCCCTGCACCGTGTTGCGCCAGGCGCCGCGCACGCGCCGGAAACCGTCGTGCCGCTCGGCGTCCAGCGCATCGAGCGACAGAGCCAGGCCTCGCACGCCTTCGGCGGCCAGCAGCCGCGCCAGGTTCTCCGTGATGCTGACGCCGTTCGTGCCGACGACGACCCACAGCTCTCTCCCGGCGGCGTGGCGCACGATCTCCAGGATGTCGCGGCGCAGCAGCGGCTCGCCGCCGGTCAGGATCACGAGGGCCTCGGGGGCGAACGCCGCGATGCCGTCGATGACCTCGCGGCACTCGGCCGTCGTCAGCTCGCTGCGGTCGGCGAACTCCGCGGTGGTGACCAAAGGGCTGGCGCCCGCGTCGAGGTAGCAATGCTCGCAGGCCAGGTTGCAGCGATAGGTCAGATTCCAGGAGATGACGTAGGGGCGCGCGAAGCCCGCGCCGCCTTTGGCGCCGCCTTCCATCGTTCAGTCCATGCCGAAGAAGCCTCGGGCTTCGTCGAGGACCCGCTCGTCGACCCGGTCGTAGCCCTTGTCCCGCGCGAAGCTCTCGATCCCGGTGCGCACCATGGGCTTGACGAACTCCGGAACTCCGGCCATGCGCCGCTCGGCCGCCTCCGACCAGGCGAGCCCGCCGGCCGCGGGAGCTGCCGCGGCCAGCTCTTCGACCATGCCGGTCACGGGACACTTCGAGGGGCTCCCCGCGCCGCCCAGGGTCACGCCGAGAGAGCCGACGAGCTGGGTCTCCATCGGATTGGTGAGCATGGCCATCTCGTAGCCGCAGGCGGGACAGGCGTAGGTCAGCGCGATCGAGCCCCGCTCGCCGGCCCGGCGCTCGAGTCGCATCGGCTGGTCGCAGGGAACGCACAGGAACTTCACGGCCCTCCTGCCTCCCGCCGCGCGCCCGCCGCCCGCTCCAGCCGCGAGGCGATGGCCTCGAGCGCGGTTCGCACCGCCGGCGCCGGCGGCGCCGGTCCCCCGGCCAGGGCCGGGTCGAACGGCACGCGCCCCAGACAGGGCAGGTCGAGGCCCGCAGCGCTGCCGCCGGAAAAGAGCGGCCGGACCTCGCCGCAGCCCGCGCAGAAGTAGCCGCTCATGTTCTCGACGTAGCCCAGCACCGGGTTCGGCGTCCGCAGCAACGCGGCCACGGAGCGCAAGACCACGCTCCGCGCCAGCTCGGCGGGGATCGTCACCAGCACGAACGCCGCCTGCGGCCCCAGGAACTCGGCGTACTGGAAGGTCCGTTCGGCGCCGGGCGGCAGATCGACCAGGAGGTAATCCAGCTCGCCCCACTGCACCGTGGACAGCAACTGACTCATGCACGCGAACTCGCGCGTGGCGCGCCAGACGTGGCTTTCCCCTTCTGCGACGGAGTCGAAGTCCAGCGCCTCGGATTCGGGGATCAGCGCCCCCAGCGAGACGATGCCGATCCCGGCCGCGCTGCGCGGCATGGCCAGCAGGCCGTGGGGTCCCGGAACGAGCGGCGCGGCGCCGAGTCGGGCCAGCCGCACCTGCGAGGGCCCGTTGAGGTCGGCGTCGAGGATGGCCAGGCGGCGGCCGCCGCGGGCAAGCGCCTCGGCGATCTGGAGCGTCAGCGTGCTCTTGCCCACGCCGCCCTTGCCGGAGCCGACGGCGATGACGTGGCGCACGCGGGACAACGCCGCGGCGACGCGCGCGCGCTGCTCGGTGACCTGCTCGACGACTCGGGAGCCGCCGTCGCCCGCGATGTCCTGGTACGACTTCATCTGCCCGGTGATTCCCAGCGATGGGCGGCGGTACGATACCTCGGCGGCCGGAAGCCGCGCCACCATGGGCACCTTCAGCGCGGGCGAAAGGACCAGGCCGCGAGCCGCGGCCGGTTCGAGAAATCCGGCGGTGTGACCTCGGCCGTCAGCTCTCGCGCGGCCAGCCCCGGCAGACCGGCTTCGTCGAGCGTGAAGGTCCTGAGGTTCGTCGCGAACAAGAGTTCTCCTCCCGGCAACAGCAGGCGCGCGGCCCCGGTCAGGAGCCGCGTGTGGTCCCGCTGGACGTCGAAGTCCCCGCGCATGGCCTTCGAGCGCGAGTGGGTGGGGGGCGCTACGAAGATCAGGCCGTAACGGCGGACGTCGCCCCGCCGCGCGAGCCAGGCCAGGATCTCGCCGCGCACGAAGTCGTGCGCGGGGCCGGCCAGCCCGTTGAGCGCGAGGTTGCGCCGGCCCCAGTCGAGGTAGGTCCGCGACAGGTCGACGCTCGTCGTCGAGCGGGCCCCGCCGGCGGCCGCCGCGACCGAAGCGCAGCAAGTGTAGGCGTAGAGGTTGAGGAAGTCCTGGCCCTGCGCCCGCTCGCGGATGCGCCGTCGCAGCAGCCGATCGTCGAGGAACAGACCGGTGTCCAGATAGTCGGTCAAGTTGACCAGGAAGCGCAGATCGCCTTCGCGCACCTCTCGCAGACCTCCCCGATCGTCGCGGCGCTCGTGCTGCTCGCCCGGCGCTCGGCGCCGCCTCACGCGCAACACGACGTCCTGGGCGTCGATACCGAGCACCTCGGCCACGATCAGTCGTGCGTCGCGCAAGCGGCGCTCGGCGTCGGCCACGGGGATCCGCCGCGGCCGGCCGGATTCCTCGACCCGCGCCGCCCCGTCGTACCAATCGACCGCGAGGTTGTACTGGGGGACATCGGAGTCGTAGAGGCGATAGCACGTCAGCCCTTCGCGGCGGGCCCACGGTCGCAGCCGTCGCAGGTTCCTGCGCAGGCGCTTGGCCAACGAGGCCGCCTCGGCGCTGGGGCGGCGCCAGCCCGGGCCGCCGGCGCTCGCCAGCGGCATCGCGGCGATGGGGATTTCGAGCAGGCGCGATTCGATCGGGCCGTTGTAGAGCACGTGCCGCGAGCGCGGCCGGAGGCCCAACCGCTTGACCAGCGCCGGGTTGCCCGACAGGATCCAGGCCGTCCAACCTGGAAAGCGGCGGCGCGCCACGTCGCCGAGCAGCTCGTACAGCGGGCCCAGCTCGCCGCTCTCGCCCAGGCGCTCGCCGTAGGGCGGATTCGCGACCACGAGCCCGGGGTCGCTCCAGGGTGGCGCGAGATCGCGCAGCTCGCGCTGCTCGATGCTCACGACGGCGGACAGGCCGGCTCGCTGCACGTTGGCGCGCGCCAGGCGGACGACGGCCCGCGAGCCGTCGGTGCCCGCGATGCGCACCGGGCGGCCGCGCGCCGCCTCGCGTCGCTCGGCTGCCTCCGCGCGGACGCGCTCCCAGAGCGCAGGGTCGTGGCCGCGCCAGCCTTGGGCGCCGATGCGCTCGCGAAAGAGGCCGGGGGCCACGTCCAAGGCGATCCAGGCCGCCTCCACGAGCAGTGTGCCCGAGCCGCAGAGCGGGTCGACGAGCGGCTGCGCCGCCGCCGCCGCGGGCCAGCCCGCGATGGCCAGCACCGCGGCCGCCAGGTTCTCCTTGAGCGGCGCGCCCGCCCCGGCCCGCCCGATGCCACGGCGATGCAGCCCCCGTCCGGCGAGGTCCAGGCTGACGGTCGCGCGGATCCCGTCGACGTGCAGGTGGACGCGCAGGTCGGGCTGCGCCGTGTCCACGTCGGGCCGCGCGCCCTCGGCGTCGCGCACCCGGTCGACGATCGCGTCCTTGGTCTTCAGGGCCAGGAAATGGCCGGGACCCGCGGGCGCGCGCCCCCCGGCCACGTCGACGGCGAGGGTCTTCTCCGGCCCGACGTGCAGCGTCCAGTCGATCGCGTGGACGCCGTCGTACAGGGCGGCGGCGCTCTCGGCATCGAAGGCGGAAAGCGGCAGCAGCACCCGACTGGCCACGCGCGACCACAAGCAGGCCCGGTAGGCGTCCTCGAGACGGCGGCCGAAGAAGACCCCGCCCCGGCGCGCTTCGACGTCCGCCGCGCCCAACCCGCGCAGCTCGGCCGCGAGCACATCCTCGGTCCCGCGGGAGGCTGTGGCGAAGAATCGGAGCATGGCGCGGCCGCCCCGCGCACGCGCTCGATCGCGGCGAACCGGGTCGGACCGCTCGACACGCTAGGCCTTTCGACGGCCGGCGTCCAGGCGCTCTGCCTCGCCCCGGGGGCTCTTCAGTGGTCGTGGCCGCCGCGCGCGTGCGAGTGGCCCGATCCCTCCTCGCACTCGGGGTACGAGGTCACCGGGTTGAGCAACGCATGCTCCCGGGCCTGGAAGACGCGTTCATCGGCCTCACGCTTCTTCTCGCGCTGGGCCGCGAACTGCGCCTCGCGCTGCTGCATTCGCTTGGCGAAGGCGCTCATGCCGTCGCGGATCAGGCCGGCCAGGGTCGCGGCATCGTCGGCCGAGCCCGAGGAGGGATCGACCTGCTCCAGCTCGGCCAGAGCCTGGGCGTAGACCGGGTGGTTGTAGTTCCGTCCCTCCGGGGTTCGGCCACGCTCGTAGGTGTCGACCAAGCGCCGCGCGGTCAGGTAGTGGGGATCGGCCGCGGACGGCCCCAGGGTCATCCAGGCTCCGAGCCCGCCGGCGACGGCCAGCGCGAGTGACAGGCCCACGGCGAGTCGGGAGCTGCGTGGAACCTCGGCGGGCCGCAGCATGATCTGCGGCGGGCGGGCCCGCTTCTCGCGCAGCGCGGGGGCCGGCTGCACCTGCATGCTCATCAGCGGATCTCCCGATAGGACACGATTCCCGAATCGCCCGCGCCGCTGACGAAGAACCGGGTGCAGCGGACCTGCGGGTCGTAGGAGAACTTGAAGTAGTCGCAGTTGTGCAGCTTCCAGCCCAGCTCGGCGCCGTTGAAACGGATCACTTCTTTCGGATCCTTGGTGTGATGCATGTGGATGTCGTCCTGCGCGAAGACCAGGCCGTTGAACATCGCCGGCCCCTCGTCGCCGCCGGCGCTCATGTCGATCTTGGATCCCGTGCCGAGAACGGGCGTGTCGGTCGGATTCCAGGTCGCCAGCGAGCCGGAAGCGGGCTCGCTGTAGGCCAAGAGCGCCGGATAGCAGTAGGGCAGGGCGTTGATCTTCAGCATGTAGTAGTCGGGCGGAAGCGGATAGGCCGGCGAAGCGGCGACGAAGTTCGGGCCGTCGAAGTCGAAGTCGCCCGAAGTGTAGATCCCGCCCTCGATGAACAGCGCGTCGGCCACGACTCGGCCGGAAGCCGCGCTATCCGTGCCGCTCGCGACGAACGTGAGGGTGACGTCCGCGTCCACGTAGAGGAACTCGGGAGCGCTCGGCGTTCCGACCTTCACGGTCTTCACCGCGCGGCCGTTGATCGTCTCGTCGACCCGCTTGGTGATCAGGTAGTTCACCAGGTCCGCCCGCGACGTGAAGTAGGTCGGGTCGTTCAGGTCGGCCTCGGCCTTCATCGCCTTGTAGTCGATCAGCGGCGGATTGATGTATTTGGTCACGTTGACGTCCGGATCGGGCAGCAGGATCCCGTTGCGGTTGAACAGGTCGACGGCGAAGACGTCGCCGTTCTGGACCGTGTAGGAGCTGGTCGAGCCCAGCACGGTGCCGGCGCCGCTGAGCGTCCCCGGCACGCTGTTGCCGTTGATCCAGTTGTAGCGGTTGCCCTGGGCGTCGATGCGGTTATAGGGCGACGCGCTGGGGTCGAGCTTGATCACCGAGGTCACGAGCTTGACGTCACCCTCGATCGTTCCCGCGTTCGTGACCTTGTTGGCGAAGATGTCGCGCTTGATCGTGGAGCCCGCGGCGATCGAGACGTCGTTCGCGGAGACGATCGTGCCGTTGATCGTGAGGCCGGCGGGCACCGAGACGTCCCCGTTGGACATGATCGTGGAGTCGATCGAGAACGTCGGACCGGCCAAGCCGCTGTGGTTGTGCAACGTGGCCTCGTTGAACGCCATGTAGCCGAACTTGAAGGCGTCGGGGATGACCTGGAACACCATCTCGGTCGTGCGGCTCGAGCCGTTGAAGGTGCCGGTGGACCGGATCATGTAGAGCTGCCCCTGGCCCATCAGCGAGGACAGATCGCTCATCGTTCCGGTGAACTCGCCGCCCTCGAGCGCGGCCGAGACGCCCGAGGCGAACGAGTCGAAGGCGACACCGGCGGCCGTGGGCGACAGGGCCCCGCTGTCGAACAGTTGATAGGCGTAAGCCACGCCGGCCTTGGCCATCTGCAGCGACTGCTCCGCGTCGCGCTCGTTGGCCGCCACGCGGTGGTCGAATCCGCTCATCATCAGGAGCGTGCCGCCGATGGCCGAGGCCACGAGCGTGAGCAGCAGCACCATGATGAACGCCGAGCCCCGCTGCAGTCGGCCGTTGTTGGTCGCGCCAATGTGACGGTTCATGAGTTGAGACCTCAAGTGCTGGGAAGCTTGAGCTTGAATACCTTGGTCTTGACCGTGGCGGGGTCGCATGTGTTGCTGCAGGCGAAGGTCAGCTCGATGTCCATGTTGCGACCCTTGGGGTAGTTGCCGTTGAACTCGATCCTGCTGAAGGTGAAGTAGCTCTCGGGACCGACGACGGCCGGGGGCAGCTTGCAGCTCGAGAAGGTCTTGAACAGCCACTGCTCGCCGTTGTTCAGCACGCGGTTGGGCACCAGGCACTTGTCTTCGAAGAGCGTGACCTTGCCCGTCGCCGAGCAGGAGGCGCTGGTGGTCACGGCGCCGCCCTCGATCTTCTTGACCTTGACCGTGGCCGCCGGATCCGGAGTCACGCCGTCGACCTTGTAGACCGTGACCCGGATGCCCTTGAGGATCTGGTCGCAGCCGCCGAGATCGTTCCCGTTCTGCGAATGGTCGCAGATGATCTTGTCGCTGACTTTGGAGATCAGCGACTGCGTCATCTTCGCGTCGCACAGGTTGGCCGGGATCTCGAACTCGAACTCGAGGTCGGGGCCGGACTTCTGGATCGTTGCGGAGGTGCACAGGCTCGGATCGCCCGTGGAAGTGACGGACACCTGGGTCACGAGCGGCGTGAAGGCTGTGATCGCGGCGGCGCCGTTGTTCGTGATCTTGACCTGCCCCTGCCCGGAGACGTTGGTCGTCACCGGGCCCGCCGGACTGACCACCGAGGCGCCCTTGTCGGGGTCGAAGCCCGGGACCTGGGTGTCCTTCGTGGTGAAGGTCAGCGCGCTGCCGGCGACCGGCTGGTCGTTGAGCGTCAGCGTGCCGCGAACGCTGGGCATCTGCATGCCGGTCGAGATCGTGCAGGGAGAATAGGTCGTGCAGCCGCTGTAGGGCGTCAGTGAGTCGAGGGCCAGGTCGAAGAACGTCACGGCCTTCGTCAGCTCGCCGGCCACGGTCGCGCAGCCGCTGGTCGGGATCGTGGACTTGAGCCGCAGCCGCGCGCCGTTGCCGGGCGTGTCGCTGACGAGACCAGCGGTCCCGGCGATCTGGCCATTGGTCTGCGTGGTGGCGCCGACGGCCGCGAGCACTCCGTTCGAGTCGGTCGTGCCCAGCGAGATTCCGCCGACCTCGATGCCGCCCACGAGGCCCAGGAAATCTGGGGTCGCCGGCAGGTAGGCCGGGTCGAAGTCCAGCGACAGGTTGACGGCCTGGCCCCCGACCGGGCCGTCGCCCGAGGTCACGCCGACGGTGAACGACGCTTGGGGCTTGGGCACGTTGCTGCTCACCGTGCTCAGGCAATCCGGAGTCAGCGTCGCCGAGAGCTGGTACAGGTCCACGCGCAGCGTGGCCTGGCGCTGCTCGATCACGCCGGCGTCCGAGACGCACGTGGTCGAGGCCGTGATCTCGTCCTCGCCCAAGGCACCCGTCATGTTGTAGGTGACCTCGACGAACCCCGAGGCGTCGGAGGTGAGCGTGGCGCTCGACAGGACTCCCAGGGCCGGATCGTCGTTGCTCAGGGAAACCTTGACTCCGGGAACCGGCGCCCCGCCCTCGTCGGTCACGAGGAACTTGTACTTGTTCTGGCCGGCGAGGTTCGTGAAGCGCGCGGTCTGCTCATGGTCGTCTTCGCTGCAAGCGTTGACCACGAACAGCGGACAGACGTCGCCGCCGCCACCCGGCGGCGTGCCCTGACTCAGCGCGACCGTCGGGGCGTTGATCACCTCGACCTCGCGCTGGAACGGCATCACGCGGTAGTCCAGCCCCCGCGTGCCCTGGCGTCCCGCGCGCCCGATCGCCTTGTACGCGCCGTCGCTGTCCTGCCGGCCGGTAATGGCGCTGTAGGTGATGCCGATCGAGCGGATCGCCCGCACCATCGTGGAGGGCAAGGCCTGCACGGTCGTGCCGACGGCGTGGGCCTCCGCGGACGGCGTGGTGAGCAGCAGCATCTCCGGGGAAGTCGTCACCGTACTGTCCACGTAGCGCCGCTCGGCCGAACCGCCGGAGCCGATGAGCACGTGGCTGCCCGGGGGGAACTTCGACGCGTCGGCCACCTTCAGCGAGTAGGCGCCCTCGGTGCCGACGACGACGGCCTGCGTCAGCGTGGTCGAAACGTACGAACCGCCGTCGACCAGCGGGTTCTTGTCCCAGGCGGCGGAGCCGACCTCCAGCGTGAGCAGCGTGGTCTTCTCGCTCTCGGACAGCTCGCCGTCGAAATCCGAGTCGCCCCACAGGTACAGCAGCGGCTCGCGCGCGCTGCTCGGCGGGCAGCTGGCGACGGCGTCGTTCGCGCACTCCGCGTCGTCGAGCTCCCCGTTGCCGTCGAGATCCTCAGTCAACCAGTAGCGGAACAGCGGCTCCGGACTGCCGCCCTCCGGATAGACCGAGTCGCTGGTCGCGTTGGTGAACAGGAACGGCGCCAAGGGCTCGAGTGCCCCGCCGTTGTCCGTCCCGTTCCAGCCGTGGATGCGGCGGAACACGGCGAAGTCGTGGGGGGTCGGGGTCTCGCCGGCCGGATTGTAGCTGCCGGAGGCGGCCTGGCTGCGATCGTCCGCATCGAGCGTCCCGTCGCCGTTGGCGTCCAACGTGTAGACGTAGGTCTCCGCGCCGGAGATGCTCGTAGCCCCCTCGCCCGTGTAGTCGGGTCCCAGCGGAAAGGACAGCGTGACGGTGTTGGACAGGTTGCCGATCGTGTTGTCGATGTCGGCGTTGAAGGCCAGCGTGTGCGAGCTGGCGTGCACGATGGAGGCCTGCCAGCTCGCCGCGTTGAAGCCATCGCTGCGCCGCACGCCATAGCCGGCTTGCCGCACGCTGCGCGAGATCTCGTCCACGGCCAGCCGGCCCGTTTGCTGCGTGGCCAGAGTGTCGCTCTCGGTGTGGAGCGTGGCCCCCAGGTCGAGGAAGAACGTCAGGGCCACCGCCATGGCAAACACGATGATGCCCAGGCCGATCAGGGCCTCGATGTAAGAGAACCCGGCCGCGCTCTTCGAGCGGCGGCAGTGCCGTGCGCCGTTCATGTTCGTCGTCATGGTTGCTCCAGTCCCGGGTGCAGCACGGTCAAGAGTTCGTGGCTCTTCTCGCCCTGCTGCGGATCCTGCCAGAACACGCTGACCTTGGCCTTGAGCATTCCCGTTTGCGGCGTGTTGTACTGCAGGGTCACGACCCGGCGATATTCGGGATAGGCGGCGATCGAGCCGTAGCCGAGCGTGAGCCGTGGCGGCGGGCCGGCGGCGAACGTCTCCCCGGCCAGGGCATAGCCCGCGACGTCCGTGGAGCCGCGGAAGGCGACCGACGTCAGGTGGTCCAGTCGCTCGGCGGCGAGGCTGGTCGCGATCGAGCGGTTCTTGGCCAGCCGATTCTCTCGCGAGGAGATGGTCAGGAGCGACAGGCTGCCCAGCACGATGAACGACAGGAGCAGCAGGCTGAGCAGGTTCTCGACGAGGCTCAGCCCCTGCTCGGACCCGCGCTGCGGCGGCGCGCTCGGCCGACGGTCGTTTTCGGCGGTCATCACATTTCCTTCCATTGCCCGTTGAAGTACTCGAACGCCCGCACCGCTCCCAGCGAACCGCGCAGGGTCACGGCCGCCGTGTCGTTCCGGGGGGTCGAGAAGACGATCGTCCCGGCCACGATGCTCTGCGGCTCGGACTGGGCGCTCTGGAATGCGCCGCGCGGCGTGACCATCATGCCGCGCTGGCCCGTGGTCCACGCTCCGCCGGAAGGGACCGGCATGGTCCATGCGCTGGACAGGGTCCCGCCGCTCAGCGGGTCGACGAGAGTTCCCGGGGGCAACGCGAGACCGACGGACTGGGCCAGGTGCTGGGTCGCCACCAGTTGGTCATCCATGTCGAGCTCGCCGGCCTGGCCGCCCGTGTCCGCGAACAGCGCGAGACGGCCGGTGCCGGGCTCGAGCAGGATGAAGTGATTGAGGTTGCGATAGATGGCCTGCATGCGCGCGCGCTGGATCATCGCTTCGGTCACGCGCGCCGCCGTCGTCGACTGCAGGCGCCCGCGTGCGCTGTTCCACGTCGCCGCGGCGATGCCCACGATGAGACTCACGAACAACAGCACCGCCAACAGCTCCGACATCGAGAAGCCCGCGGCCGCGCTCCGAGAGCGGATCGGTGCGGTTGTCGCTCGCTTGGCTCTCACGCAAGACCTCGGGTCGAGCAACGGGCGCTCGAGAACGGGAACTGACCCAGGTTGCTGCGAATATAGGCTTGCCACCGCAGGGTGGCAAGGCGCCGGGGCCGACGGCGCCAATGTTTCGTCCTCGTGTCGTTGCGGAAACGTAATGGGCCGCCCACACCGGGCGCAGCGCTTCCGGAAAGGGCGGAGCGGCTGTAAAATGCCCGCTTGAACGCGGACCCCACGACCTGCCGCGCGGACGACTCGCGGCGCAACCTGCTCTACCTGCTGTTCGCCGCTTCCGGATTCGCGGGCCTGATCTACGAGTCGATCTGGAGCCACTACCTCGGGCTGTTCCTGGGTCACTCCGCTCACGCCCAGACCCTCGTGCTCGTCATCTTCATGGGCGGCATGGCCGCCGGAGCGTGGCTGGCCAGCCGCCACTCCGGGCGCTCGAAAAACCTGCTCGTGGCGTACGCCGTCACCGAAGCGATCGTCGGCGTCTGTGCCCTGCTGTTCCACGAGGCCTTCGTCGCGGCTACCGATCTTGCGTACGCGACGGTCATGCCGCAGCTCGGCTCGCCGCTGGCGGTGCGCACATTCAAGAGTTGCGTGAGCGCGGGGCTGATCCTGCCCCAGTCGATCTTGCTCGGCGCGACGTTCCCGCTGATGAGCGCGGGGCTGCTGCGGCTCTTCCCGGCGCGGTCCGGCGCCACGCTGGCCCTCCTGTACTTCACGAACAGTCTGGGCGGCGGGCTGGGCGTGCTGGCCAGCGGCTTCGTGCTGACCGGCCTCGTGGGATTGACCGGAACGCTGCGCGTCGCCGGCCTCGCGAACCTGGCGATCGCCGCCACGGTCTGGCTCCTGGCGCGAGGGGTCGCGGCAGAACTCCCGCGCACCCGGCTGCGCCCGGCCGGGCCCGGTTCCGCCCGCTCCTGGTGGCCGCTGCTGGCCGTCGCCTGCCTGACGGGCGCCGCGTCGTTCATCTACGAGATCGGCTGGATCCGCATGCTGAGCCTCGTGCTCGGCGGCTCGACGCACGCCTTCGAGATGATGCTGAGCGCCTTCATCCTCGGCCTGGCCGGCGGCGGACTGTGGATCCGGCGGCGCATCGACCGGTTGCGGAATCCGCTCGTCTACCTCGCTCGGATCCAACTGCTCATGGGCCTTTGCGCCCTGGGCACGCTCGTGGCCTACAACCGGACCTTCGAGCTGATGCGGGTCCTGATGGAGGCGCTGGAGCGCACGCCGGCCGGCTATCACCTGTTCAACCTGGGCAGCCACGGGATCGCGCTGTGCATCATGCTGCCCGCCACGTTCTGTGCCGGCATGACCCTACCGTTGATCACGCACTTGCTGCTCCGCCGGGGCCAGGGCGAGCAGAGCATCGGCGCGGTGTACGCGGCCAACACGGTGGGAGCGATCGTCGGGATCGTCTACGCCGTGCACGTCGGGCTGCCGGTGTCCGGCCTCGAGGGCCTGATCTCGACCGGCGCCGCGCTGGACCTGTTGCTGGGGGTCCTGCTGCTCGGGGCGGCCGGCGCCGGCTCACGGCGCTGGGGCGCTCCGCTGGCCGCCCTGCTCGCGGGGACGGCCGTGGCCGGCGTGCTGGCCGGCGTCCGCTTCGACCGGGCCAGGATGATCTCCGGAGTCTACCGCTACGGGACGCTGTTTCCGCAGGCCGCGGTCGAGTTCCTGTACCACGAGGACGGCAAGACCGCGACGGTCGACCTCGTGAGGCACGCCAGCGGGAACGTCAGCATCCGCACCAACGGCAAGTCGGACGCCTTGATCAACCCGGACCCCGCCGGCCCGCCGGCCGACGACGAGACGACCAACGTCCTCTTGGCCGCGATCCCGCTGGCGCTGCACCCGCAAGCCCGCACGGTGGCCAACATCGGTGTGGGCTCGGGACTCACCGTCGAGGTCCTGCTCGGCGCCCCCGCTGTCGAGCGGGTGGACACGATCGAGATCGAGGCGGCGATGGTCGACGCCGCGCGGCTCGTCGGCCCGCGGGTCGCGGGACTGTTCGGCGACCCCCGCAGCCGCATCCACATCGATGACGCCCGCAGCTTTTTCGCCGCCACGGGGCTGCGTTACGACCTGATCCTGTCCGAACCCTCGAATCCGTGGGTCAGCGGCGTCGCGGGGCTGTTCACGGACGAGTTCTACCGGCGGGTTCGCTCGCACCTGAGCCCGGAGGGGCTGCTCGCCCAGTGGATCCAGCTCTACGAGCTCGATCTCGATCTCGTGGCCTCGGTGATGAAGGCTCTCGGACGCAACTTCGAGGACTACGTGGTCTACGCCGCGAACGACAGCGAGATCGTCGTGGTGGCCCGGCGCGCTGGACGCCTGGCGCCGGCGGATCCGAGCGCCCTGGCGCCCGAGCGCGTGGCCCGCGAGCTGGGGCGCATCGACATCCGCCTGCCGCGGGACCTGGCCCTGCGCCGCCTCGGCGACCGCGCGCTGCTCGAGGCGCTGTTCGAGTCCTTTCCGGCCCGGGCCAATTCCGACTTCTTCCCGGTGCTCGACCTCGGGGCCGTGCGCTCCCGGTTCCTGCGCGAGAGCGGCAGCGGGCTGGCCCGGCTCGGCTCGGCGCCCCTGCCGATCCTGGAGCTGTTGGACTCCGCGCCGCGCGCGGCCGCCACGCTGCGCGTCACGCCGAGCCGGACCTTCGAGCGCTCGCGCCGGGCCCACGCGGCGATCGCCGTGCACGAGTTCTACGCGCGCGGAGCGCCGGCCCCGGGGGGCGTAGAGCAGGCGAGCCTCGCCGGCCACCTGGCGCTCACGCGGCAGCTCGGCGCCGCCTGCGCCGGCGCGGGGGAGGCGGAGCGCTGGCTCGGCAGCGCGTTCGCCGTGGCCGGCGCGGCCTTCCCGCACCTCGCCGCGCCCGACGCGGACGGGGTCTGGCAGCACTGGCGCACCTCGGACTGCCACTCGCGGCTCGCGCCCGCGGGCCTGGAATGGCTGGAGCTGCTGCGCGCCGTGGGACGTCGCGATCCGGCGGGCATGGCCGTGCGGGCGCAGCAATTGCTCGTCGGCGTCGGCGCCGCGCACGACGAACGGCAGCGCTACCTGCTGGGTGCCGGCATGCTCGGGGCGCTCGCGCTGGGCCGGGCCGAAACGGCCTGGGAGCTGTGGACCGCTCACGCCCCGGCCGCGCCAGGCGACGACCCGCCAGACCTGGCGCTGCGCTTGCTCGCTGCGCTCGCCGCCCAGCGCAGCGGACGGGCCTCCCTCGAAGCCGTGCAACGTCGCCAGGAATGACGGCCGCCGCGCGCGGCATCGCGGCCGAGCGTCGAGGGTCTCCCCGACTACGCGGCTTGGGGCTGGCGGGTGTAGCCCAGGGTCGTCGGGCCGCGCTCGAAGCCCCAGCTCAGCAACAGCTCGAAGGGAACCTCTCCGGCGTGGACGCGGGCGTAGCGCAGGGGGCGCGGGTCGGCGCCGGCGAGCTGGCCCACGAGCAAGGTCCACCACGTGGCCTCGAGCGCGGCGTCCGCGCAGCCGAGCGCGAGCAGCCGACGCTCGCCGGCCGCCGGGTCGTCGTCGAACAAGAGATGGGCCTCGATGCGCACGTCCGAGGCCACGGCCCAACCGCGCACGGAGTCCTTGCGCTTGAGCAGCGTGGCGGGCGAGCGTTCCCAGGCGCGGCGAGCGGAGCCGTCGAACGCGGCGTTCGAGACGAGGTCGTCGATCGTGATCGGCATCACGAGGTCGGAGGCGGGGGCCGGCCGGGACGGGCGGCGCAGCACGAAGTCCGTGTATTCGAGGTCGAGGCGCCAACCGCAGCCCTCGAACAGCGCGCGGGCCGCGGCCCGTTCCGCGGGCACTTCCGCCAGCATCCGCCGCGGACCGAGGATGGCCAGCTTGGAGCTCAGCGAGGTCAGAAGATGCCGCCCGTGCCCCTGCCGCAGGTGCTCCGGGTGGGTGCCGACGCGCCAGATCAGCGCCGCGTCGTCGCGCTTGGTGGCCAGCAGCACGGCGACGGGCTCTTGCCCCACCGCGGCCACCATGCAGCTCGACGTCCACAGGTCGATTTCCCGCCCGGCGCGGCGCAGCGCCGAGACGTCGAGCGCCGGCAGCTCCTGGAAATGAGGGCGATAGCAGGCCTCGTGCGCGCGTGAGAGCAGCGGCAGGTCGTCCGAGCGGCAGAAGCGGTAGGAGGCCACGAACCGGCCGGCCTCAGGGCTTCCGCTTGGCCTCGAGCGCGGACATCAGGCCGATCTCGTTCAAGTACAGCCCCTCCCGCGCCGCGCTCGCCGCATCCGGCTTGCGCACGATGTCGGCCGCGGCCGAGTGCCACGGGCACTTGCCGGAGGGCGCCGGCGAGGAGGCCTGGGCCGGCTGGTCCTCCGCGGGAGGCGGGGCCGAGCCCGGCGCCCGCGCGATCGTCGACAGCGCCGCCTGCTCCGCGATGAACTGCTCCATCGCCTCCCGCCCCTGGTCCAGCGCGGCCTCGACCATGTCGAGATCGATCGCTGTCGCCTGGCGTTCGGCGGCCAGGGCCTCGGCCCGCGCCTGCGTGCGCTGGCGCATGAACCCCAGCGGGACGCGGAACAGCCGCAGGGCGGCCTCGTCGGACCAGGGCCAGGCCGAGACCAGCGGGTTGCGCTTCTCGTCGCGCGCGCGCAGCTTCAGCTCGCCGACCATGCTCGGGGCACCCGCGGCGTCGCCGTCGCTCCCCTCGGCGCCGGCCGGCAGCACCAGGGCCACGCCGGTCTCGTCCTCGATGACCCGGCGCGCGAAGTCGAGCGTGATCGTCGGCAGCTTCTTGATCCGCGCGCTCTTCTCCACGCGGGCCTTGGCCCGCCGGCGCTGGTAGGCGTCCTTCATCGTCCACAGGGCGCGCTTGGCGTCCTGGCTCCACTGCAGTTTGCGGCCGTCGTAGGTCGTCTCCTCGGCCAGGCCGCCTTCCATGGCGGCGATCTGCTCCAGCATCTCTTCGGTGACGATCTCGAACGACTGCCCGCCGCAGACCGAGCACTTCACCGGTTCGGTCTCCGTCGCGGCCAGGCCGCACTTGCGGCAGACCGAGATCTGCTGCTGGCGCGCCCGCTCGAACGCCAGGGCCTCAGCCAGCTTCGCGGTCTCCCGCGCCGTGGCCCCGGGCATGTAGCGCTCCATGGCCTCGTCCAAGACGTCGCTCGTGATCACGCTGTGTCCCTTCTCGACCGCCAGGCGGAAGATCGCCGTGCGGGCGATGCCCTGCACCATCGCCGGGACGCGCTTCATGCGCAGGATGGCTTCGGGAGTCCAGCGGATGCTCTCCTCGGCCTTGAGGTCCAGCTCGGGATACTCGAGGCGGGTCGTCAGCAGCACGTCACAGGGGCAGGCGCGCAGCAGATTCTCCGCGTTCGAGCCCAGGCCGCGCTCGCCCGGCTCGGCGTGAACGCCCACGCGGCCGATCACGAGCAGCCAGGGATCGGTCTTGCGCACGTGGTCCAGCACCTTCTGGAAGGCCTTGCCGTCGAGCAGCGTGCGCTCGATCTCGACCCCCAGGTCCGCCGCCATCTTGTGCGCCACGTCGAGGTGCGACTGGTAGATCTGGGCCAGCCCGGTGTCGATGATCTCCTCGTGGAGCTGGTTCTGCTCCTCGAAGCGGAAGACCTTGGCGGCGCGCTCGGTCAGCACGTTGACCACGCCGTTGAACACCGAGTAGTGCAGGTAGGGGTCGTAGACCGAGATCGTCTCGACCCGCTTGCCGAAGCGCCGGCCCAGCTCGATGGCCGTCACGAGGGCGCCGAACGACTGCGGGCTGCCGTCGATCCCGACCAAGATCGTCTCCTGCTCCCGCTCGCTCTGCTTGGATTCCGGCGGCGGAGGTAGATGCTTGACCACCCAGACGTCGCGGTCGCTCGTGCGGGCCACGCGCTCGCAGACCGAGCCGATCTGGCTGTCGCGCACGCGGCCGATGCCCAGGGCGCCCAGCACGACCAGGTCGTAGTCGGACTCGCGGATGTCTTTGACGATCTCGGTGTGGTGCTTGCCGTCCATCCGCTTCGGACGGAACTCGAGGCCGGCTTCGACGCACTGCTTCTGCAGGGCCTCGAGGTAGCAGTCGGAGATCAGCTCGAGGCCCATCGTGATCAGACTGTCGTGGATCTTGCGCTGGCGGTCGAGCTCGGTCTCCTCGAGGTACTCGTCGGGCAGCGTGTACTCCATCTGCTTGAAGCGGTAGTCGTGCATCTTCGCCGCGTAGACGTGGCTGCCCACCAGCTTGGCCTCGAAGGCCCGGCCCAGCGCCACCGCCGTGCTGGCGGCCTGGTTCGAGTGCTCCGAATTGTCCACCGGCACGTAGATCGTCTTGTACATCGCCCGTACCTCCGTTCAGTGCGTGAGACCGCGGTGCGGCAAGCCGCCGCCCGGGGTCGCGGGTTGGGGCTCCGCGGCGCGGAATCGCCGGCGGATCCAGAGAATGACAACGAGCTCGAAGACCAGCGCGATCGCCGCTGCCCGGACCATCGGTCCGACCGCGGAAACCCGCTCGACCGGCTTGGGGTAGAGGTAGAACCATGACGAGAGTGCGCGCCGGCTGCCCCGCTCGCGGTTGAAGCCGTCCCATACCGAGAAGGCGATGGGGACGAACTGGCCTTCCTGAAAGGTGATGTTGCCGGTCGAGCGCAGCGCGCGCTTGTAGATCGCGTACCACTGCCCCTCGGCGTAGCCCGCGGCCACCTCGAAGTCGTCGGCGGTCGAGGGTTCGATCCTCGAGCCCCCGCGCGCCGTGAACTGCCGGACCAGCGTGGGACGCGCCAGATCGACGAACCACAGATCGACCGGGTTCTGCACGTCGCCGTAGATGAAATAGGGCTTGCGGATTCCGGCCGGCGGCGTCACCGGGAACTGCAGGGCCACGGCGTCCGCGAACTCGGAATCCGCCGTGGTCGGTTCCGTCTCGCCGGCTTCCTCTCCCCAGAAGTCGTCCGTGCCCCCCGCGGCGTCGGCGGCCTCGACTGCGGCGCCCCCCCAGAAATCGTCGTCCGCGTCCACCGCGGCCTCGCCTGCTCCGGCGGCCTGGGTCAGGTCCTCTTCTTCCGGCGGGACCGCCAGAGCCGGGCCGGCCACGCCCACGGTGTCCGCGCGCAGGTCGTTCCAGCGCACGAGGAAGGCGATCTCCCGCCGATTGTAGACGGCCTGCACCTCGACCGACGCCGTCGAAGGCTGGAAGTTCCGACCCGGCTCGACGATCTGGCCCAGCAGCGGGAAACGGGACTTGGGAGCCGCGGCGAACAGCTCGGGGCCCTGCGCCAGGTCGATCTCGTCCTGCAAGGGCTCGACGAGCAGCAGGCTGGAATAGCCGGGGCTGTCACCCTCCCCCAGGGATTCGATGTAGTCGACGAGGTCCCAGCGATCGCGGACCTCCAGCGAGTCGAAGTAGGAAGGCATGGGTGTCCCGTTCAGTCCCGTGCTGAACGTGCGGAAGACGTCGCGCCGCGTGGGGCCGCCGCGGAAGGTCCAGCGCTGGGTCAGGTCCGCCGCGCGGATGTGCTGGCCCCAATCGTCCTTGAGCGTCGGCGCCGACGGGCCGTTGCCCCGCCCCGCGTTGCCGTGGCAGGCCGCGCAGCCTTGCGACTCGTAGACGGCGCGGCCCCTCTGCACCGATTCGTCGGTGAGCGCGGGCGGCTCGGGGATATCGATGGGCTTGGCCTGTTTCGCCGGATCGGCGAAGTCCGGCGAGAACGTCTTCAGGTGGTAAACGACGTTCTGGATCTCCGCGTCGCTGAGGGCGGGCCAGCCGGGCATCGACGTGTAAGGCAGCCCGTTCTTGATCACGCGGCGGAGGTCGTCGTCGGTGGGCAGCATCCCGCTGGGAGTCGTGCGGAACTTGTACTTTCCCGAGGTGAAGTCCCGCGGCGCCGGCTTGACCCGGCCCGTCGCGTGACCCTTGCCGTCGCCGGCGAGGCCGTGGCACTGCGCGCAGTACTTGTCGTAGAGCTGCTTGCCTGCCTGGCGCTGCGGCTCCGTGCCGAGGTCCGCTGCACCGAAGGCGCCGCCGCTCAGGATCGCGGCCAGTGCCGCGCAAGCCAGCGCTCCCCGCCCGCGCATCAGTGATGCTCCTGCCGCGCGCGCGGACGATAGCCGTTGAAATCATAGAGGAACAGGATCACGTCCCACATCTCTTCTTCGGTCAGGAAGTTCTCCCAGGCGGGCATGGCCGTGTCCCACGGCCCGCCCTCCTCGGGCAGTCCCGGCCCGCCCTTGGCGATGCGCCAGAACAGGAACGACTCCTGCAGCATGGGCAGCACGCCCTGGTCGGTGAAGTTGCTGGGGATCGGATTGAGCGCGTGGGCGAACATACCGTCGCCCGCCATCGCGTCCCCGTGGCAGTAGAAACAGTTCTGGAAGTAGACGCGGCGTCCGTTGTCCAGGTGCTGCTGGAACGCCGCCTTGTCGGTCTGCTCCAGCGCGCGGTAGGGGTTGTCGGCGGTGATCAGGTTGACCTCGCGCTCGTGGACCGTGATCGCGTCGGGCGGCGCCGGGTGCACGGTGCGTCCGAAGCCCGGAGCCTCGAGCGGCACGCTCAGCTCGACCCAGACGTTGCCCGCGGCCACCAGCGGCACGAGCAGCACGACGCCCACGAGCAGCGGCCGGCGGCGTGGATTCGTCACGAGGTCGGCGAGCGGGCGCACGAACTGCTCCTGCCGATCGCGGCTCGACGTCACGTAGGCGAACAGCGACAGGGTCGCGATGCTCATGTACAGCTTGACGACGCTGCCCGGCACCGGCGTCTCGAACCCGAACCGGATCGCCGCCCACAACGCGATCCACCAGGCCAGCATCCAGCTCAGCATGCCGGCGCGCCGCCAGCGCAGCAGCACCAAGAGCGCGGTGAGCGCCGGCACGACCCACAGCTCGAGACCGATCAGCGTCATCGTTCGATCCTACTCGAGGCCCAGCTCGCCCTTGGTCGTGGCCAGCGTCACGGTCGGCGAGCCGCCCAGCGTCTGCAAGTAGGCCAGGACGGCGAGGATCTCCGGGTCGGTCAGGCCGATCGGCGGCTTGTGGATCGCCGGCATGCCGGGGTTGAAACCCTCGACGATGAACTCGTCGGGCATGTAGATCGAGTGCGCCAGGTACTGCAGCGCGGTGCGGCCCGGGATCCGCGTCTCGGCCCGCGTGGCGATGCCCTCGAGGTCCGGAAAACGCAGGCCGGCGGCGGCGCCCTGGCCCACGGTGTGACAGGTGAAGCACAGGCCCTTGCCGTCGGCGATGGTCCGTCCCAGCGCCACCAGATCCTCGGTCGTCGCGTTCGGATCGACCTCGATCTCCACGGGGGGCTGGACCTCTTTCTGCGGCACGAGCTGGCCGATGTAGGTGTAGAGCGCCGTCGAGCCGAGCACCAGCGCGGCGATCTTCAGCGGGATGGGGACCAGTTCCTTCATGGCTGCTCGGCCGCACGCTCCTGCGCGTACAGCACCGCGGGGTTCAGGGCTTCGGGCGCCGGCGCCGCCGGTTCCCAGTCCTTGCGGCCGGCCAGGCTGGCGAGCCAGAACACGACTCCGATCAGCACGAAGAAGATCAGGACCGTGAGCGAGACGACCTGGGTCGCGAAACCCAGGGTCGGCGTGAAGGCGTCGACGGACGTATCGCGGATCACCCCGTACACGTGCCAGTGCTGGCGCAGCCCGGAGCGCACGTAGCCCATCAGCCCCATCAGCCAGGTGAAAGAGACCGCGATGAAGATCAGCGTGTATTGCGAGATCGCGGGCATGCGGCCCCACTGGGTCTCGCCGGTCTTCTCGGCGTTGCGGTACAGGATCACGTCGAGCACGGTGATCAGCACCATCGCCACCAGCACCGACAGCACTTGCGGGATCGAGAACTTGATGCGCACGGCCGCCTCGACGAAATAGCCGTAGACGCCGAAGAAGATCACGATGCCGGCGGCGGCGGCGAAGGTGCTGAACTGGACGATGTTGAGCAACGACTTCGCCGGATGGACCGCGCGCTTGCCACCGCGCCGGTACAGCAGGAAGCTCATGTACGTGCTGAGGATCAGGATGTTGACCGCCGTGTTCTTGGCCGACATCACGCCCAGGAAGCCCAGCTGCGGGTGCGACGACCCGCCCATGGCCCGCACTTCCGAGACCGTGGTGATGATCGACCGCGGAGTGGCCCACACGGCGAAGCACAGGGCGATGGCGATCAGCAGGTACTTGATGAACTTCTGGTACTGGCCGGCGGACTCCACGCGCCCCATGCCCAGCCACAGGTAGTAGTTCGCGGCCAGGAACAGGTTGCCGATCAGCGCGGCCTGGATGATGAACAGCCAGGAGAACGCGCCGCCCATCATCTGCAGGCCCAGCGTCTGCGAGTAAGCGTAGATTTCGCTGGCCAGCCAGTAGCCGGCGAAGGGCAGGGGCAGGAAGGCGCAGATGGCCACGAAGTTGCCGATGTAGCCCATCCAGTCGTAGTGCGCCCGCTCCTCGTCGGATTCGGCGTAGAGGTAACGGAACGCGGCGTAGGCCGCGGCCACCGCGCCGCCGAAGGCCACGTTGGCGATGATGCGGTGGATGTTGATCGGCATCCAGGTGAAGTTCCGCACCGCTTCCCACGTGCTGATGCGCGCGCCGCTCTCGGAGACGCCGGCCGGGGAGGTCATGAACGTCAGCCAGGCGTTGGCGATGAACATGATCGCCGTGCCCACCAGGTTGAGCATCAGGCCCAGGAACAGGTGCACGCGCGGGCTGAACTTGCCCCAGCCGTAGTAGTAGCTGTAGAGGAAGAAGGCCTCGAGGAAGAACAGCCCCACGTACGGCGCGAAGGTCGGCGAGAAGACGTGGAACATGTAGTTCATGAACTTGGGGTAGGCCAGGATCAGCATGAACAGCAGGAACGCGCCGACCGTCGCCGTCAGCGAGAAGGAGACGGACAAGAGCTTCGTGAACTCGTGGGCCAGCTTGTCGTAGCGCTCGTCCCCCGTCTTGTAGCCGATGAACTCGATGATCCAGGCGAAGATCGGCACGGCCAGCACGAACGCGGCGAACAGCAGGTGCAGCTGAGCCAGCATCCACACCGCGATGCGGCTGCCCACCACGGGAATCGCGCGGTACTCCTCTTCCGTGTAGGGCTTCTCGCGCGCCGCCTTCTCGGCCGCGGCGGCCTCGTCGATCCGCGCCTGCGCCCGCGGCGTCTCCGCGGGCCCGCTCAACGCTGCGGGCGATTCGTACTCGTGGCTGACGAGATAGGACGCGATGCGCACGGTGCCGATCGCGGCCAGGACCAGGGCCACGCTGCCGGCGAGCAGGGCGCTGCGCTTCACCACGGTCTCCGTCGGCTCTAGCGGCTCGCCGCGAGCGCCGCCGCGGCGGTCGCGGCCCGCTGTTGCAGCTCGCGCATGTGGACGATGATGGCCCAGCGGTCGGCCGCCGGGATCGGGTAAGCGTAGCCCGGCATCAGCCCCTTCCCGTTCGTGATCGTGTCGAAGATCTCTCCGTCCGACATGGCGCGCAGACGCTCTTCGTGGAAGTCCGGCACCGGGACGCCCGCGCGCTCGGTCAAGACACCCCGGCCGTTCCCCCGCGCACCGTGACAGGGCTGGCAGTAGATCGCGTAGCGTTGCTCACCGCGAGCCAGCGCCTGGCCGGCGGACAGGGGCGCCGCCGCCAGGAACTGCCCGTCGTTGCCCTTGCCGCTGAAGAACGGCTCGTCCTCGCGCAGGGCCCCGCGGGCGACCGTGCCGGGGACCGGTGTCCGCATCGTGGCGCCGTCGTAGAAGAATTCGCTCTCCGACTGCGGATCGTAGCGCGGCTGCGAGTCCATGCTGGGATTGACGTGGATCGGCGGCCGGGAAGAGGGGCAGCCGCGCGCGCAGCCCAGCAGGGTCAGGCTGGCCAGGACCAAGAGCGCCAGTCGGACGCCGCTGCCGGCTTCAGCTCTCATCCGTGGTGCTCCGGGTGGCCCGGTCCCGCGACGACCAGCTCGGGATGCGGGTTGCGCAACTTGGCCAGGTAGCTGGTTCGCGGCCGGTTGTTCAGCTCCTCGAGCATCACGTAGTCGCGCTCCTGCGCTTTCATGCGCGACACGCGGCTCGCCGGATCGCGGATGTCGCCGAAGGTGATGGCGCGGGTCGGGCAGGCCTGCTCGCAGGCCGTCGTGATGTCGCCGTCGCGCAGCGCCCGTCCGGCGAGCTTGGCCGAGATCTTCGCCGCGTTGATCCGTTGCGTGCAATACGTGCACTTCTCCATCACGCCGCGCGAGCGCACCGTGACGTCGGGGTTCGCGGCCATCTTCTCGATCTCGGGCGTGTCCTTGGTGAAGTTGAAGAAGTTGAAGCGGCGCACCTTGTACGGGCAGTTGTTGGCGCAGTAGCGCGTGCCGATGCAGCGGTTGTAGACCATCGTGTTCAGCCCCTCGGCATCGTGGACCGTCGCCGCCACCGGGCAGACCTGCTCGCAGGGCGCGTTCTCGCACTGCATGCACGGCACGGGCTGGAACACCGTCTCGGGATCGGCGACCTCGCCGTTGAAGTAGCGGTCCACTCGAATCCAGTGCATCTCGCGTCCGTTCGAGACCTGCTCCTTGCCCACGATCGGGATGTTGTTCTCGCTCTGGCAAGCGATCACGCAGGCGTTGCAGCCGTTGCAGGCCGTCAGGTCGATGGTCATGCCCCACTGGTGGCCTGTGTCGTACGCGCGATCCGGCCACAGCGAGTGCAGCGGCGGGAACTCGACCATGGCGTTCGCGAAGCTCGGGCTCTCGCGGAACTCGGCCAAGCTGGCCTCGCGCACCGCCGGGCGTCCTTCCATGCTGCCGTGATCCTGGGTCTGCGCCAGGGGGTGGCGCCGGCCGGTCGGCGCCAGCGTCACGCCGCGGCCGATATACGGGGCGGCCGTGGTGCGCACCAGGAAGGCGTTGAAGCCGCGCCCGTCCCCCACTCGGCCGGCGGAGCTGCGCCCCCAGCCCAGGTGCAGCGCGACAGAGCGGTCGGCCTGTCCGGGCACGATCCAGACCGGGGTCTCGAGTTCGCGCTGGCCGTAGCTCAGGAGCGCCAGGTCGCCGTTCTCGAGCCCCAGGCTGCGGGCGGTGGCCGGCGAGAGCAGCGCCGCGTTGTCCCAGGTCAGCTTGGTGACCGGGTCGGGAAGCTCCTGCAGCCAGCCGTTGTTGGCGTGACGGCCGTCGAGCATGGCGGGCGAAGGATAGAAGCAAAGCTCGAGGTCCGCGGGATGGGCCGCCACGAACGCCGCCGCGTCCCGCTGCAGAGGAAAGAAGATGCCGGCGCGAGGCCGGGGTGCGATCTCGGGGCCGGCGCTGCCGGACAGCAGCCCGTCGTGCAGCACGCGGCTGAAGCGGGCCTCGAAATCCTCGGGACCCAGCAGCTCGAGCCAGGTCTCGCGCACCAGCTCGTAGCCGGGCCGCGGCTCGCCGCCGGCCAACAGTCCCAGCACCTCGACCCCGCTGACGCCGCCGAACAGCGGCGCGATCAGCGGCTGCACGACGCTCGCCGTTCCGTCCGCGGCCCGCGCGTCTCCCCACGACTCGAGGTAGTGCGCCTGCGGCAGGTGCCAGGCCGCCAGGCGGCCCGTCTCGTCGCGCCGCGAGCCGAGATGGACGACCGTGGGGACCGCCGCCATGGCGCCGGCGAAGTCGAGATCCGCCGGCCCGGCGTAGACGGGGTTCGCCCCCAGCACGACCAGGCAGCGGATCTTGCCGGCGTTCATCGCCGAGACCAACAGGCTCAGCTCGGGCTGTCGTCCCAGAGCGGCGTCGGCCGGCGCGCGGAAGGTCAGGGTCCGGCCGACGTTGTCCAGCGCGGCGTTCAGCGCGAACGTCGCCGCGTGCACGGACTCGGGCTGCCGGCTTCCGGCGACGATCAGGCTCCGTCCGCGGGCCGCGACCAGCTCCCGCGCCAGCAGCTCGGTCCACTGCTCGGCCCGAGGGTCCTCGAGAGCGTGGGCCGCCGGGCCCGGCAGGTCGAGCGCGAGGTCGGACCTCAGTCGTTCGAGCAGCCGCGCCAGGAACACGGCGACCTGGCCGCCCTGCAGCCGCAGCCGATGGTCGGCGTTGCCGCCCGTGAGCGACAGCGCGGTCTCGACCACGTACAGCCGGTTCATCGTGTCCGAGGGGGAGCTGATGCGGCGGCCGTCGGCGAAGTCGCGCGCGTGGCGGATGGCGTTCGACTCGGTCTGCAGGAAGTCGGAATCGAGCGACAACACGACCGATGCGCGGTCGAACTGGTACACCGGCCGCGCAACGATGCCCGTCGCCGCGTACGCTCCCTCGAACACGTTCGCGTCGCCGGTCGGTTCCCACGTGGCCCAATGCGCCTTCGGGAAGCGCGACCGGAACAGGCGGGCGAGCCTGGCGAGCGTCGGCGACGAGAACGGCTCGGTCAAGAGGGCCAGCCCCTCGCCGCCGTTGTCCGCGAACTGCCCGGCGATCTCGGCCCACGCGCCGCAGAATTCGGTCCAGGTCTTGCGCTCGGCGCCGTGCCGGACCGCGGGCGACCGGTCGGGATCGTACAGGTCGAGGATCGAGGCCTGGACGATGGCGCTCGTGGCTCCCAGGGAGGACGGGTGCAACGAGTTGCCCTCGATCTTCGTCGGCCGCCCCTCGTGACACTCGACCACGAGACCGTAGGCGTCGTTCCCCACGGGCATGGTCGTCGCGTAGTGTTGAGGTATCCCGGGAACGACTTCTTCCGGGGCGTTGACGTAGGGCACGATCTTTTCGACCGGCCGGCGGCAGGCGGCGAGCCCCGCCAGGGAGAGCGAAGCGCCGATCAGGGTCAGCATCGTCCGGCGCGTCACCCCCTCGGGCAGCTCCGAGGCGTGCTCGGGAAACTCGCGCTCCAGGAAGGCGCGGGCGCGTGGATCGTCGGCGAGACCTTCGAGGCTGCGCCAGTAACGCCGTGCGCTGGCGGTCATCGGTGGCACCCCGAGCAGTCCACGGGCGGGGCGATCTGCCGCTCGTCCATCGCCCGCCGCGCGAACTCGGCCTGGTCCTGGGGCGGGAACCACTCCATGTTGGTCACTTCCTCGGCCGGCCGCAGGTGCGGAACCGGGTTGCGGTGGCAGTCCAGGCACCAGCTCATGCTGAGCGGCTGAACCTGCATCACGACCTCCATGCGGTGGATGTCGCCGTGACAGCTCGCGCAGCCGACCCCGGCCCGCACGTGGGCCGCATGGTTGAAGACGGCATAATCGGGCAGGTTGTGCACGCGGACCCAGCGCAGCGGCCGCCCCGTGGCGAAACTCTCGCGAACCGGCGCGAGTCGAGCGCTATCGCGCAGCACGATCTTGTGACAGTTCATGCAGGTCTGAGTCGGCGGAACGGTCGCGACCGGGGAGACCTCGACCGAGAAATGGCAATAACGGCAATCCAGCCCCAGTTGCCCGACGTGCAGCGCGTGGGAATACGGGACGGGCTGCTCCGGCCTGTACCCGACGTCCGTGTACTTGGGCGACCCGTAGTACCAGACCCCGCCCACGGCCAGAACACCGCAAGCCGACCCCCCGAGAGCGGCGTAGAGCGGGAGCCGATTGAGCCACCTCGGGAATAGCTGAGCCAAGCCTGTCTACCCCCCCCTCGAAGGGGAATGGCGCAGGAGTGTAGTAGCTGAGGTGGAATGAATCAAGGGTTCCCGAGGGATCCGCGGTCCGCCCGTTGCTACAATCCTGGTGTGCTCCGCAACCCGTTCGTGTGGGCCTTCTTCGCGGGAGTGGTCCTGCTCACGCTGACCCGACCGCTGCTGCGCCACGAGCCCGCGCCGCCGCCCGTGCTGAGCCGGCTGCCCGACTTCAGCCTGACCTCGGCCACGGGGGAGCCGTTCGGGTCGCGCGAGCTCGCCGGCCGGGTCTGGGTGGCGGACTTCGTCTTCACCCGCTGCGCCTCGATCTGCCCGCTGCTCACCGCCGCCATGGGGCGGTTGCAGCGGCGCTACGCCGAGGCCGGAGAGGGCGGGGTGCACCTCGTCAGCATCACGGTCGATCCCGAGTACGACACCCCGGAGCGCCTTCGCGACTACGGCACCGCGCACGGGATCGATCCAGGCGGCTGGACGCTGCTCACGGGGGATCCCGCCGACGTGCGGCGCTTGATCCTCGAAGGCTTCCGCACGCCGCTGGGCGAGGTCGAGGACGACGCAGGGCTCGTGGACATCGCGCACAGCGGGAAGTTCGTGCTGGTGGACGGCCGGGGAGCGATCCGCGGCTACTACGACAGCGACGCGACGGGGCTCGACGAGATCTTCCACCGCTCGCGGCACGTGCTGGCGGAGGGCCGAGGTCGATGAGCGGAGCGCGCACGGGTCTCCTGCTGATCAACCTGGGCACGCCGCGGAGTCCCGACCCCGCCGACGTGCGCCCCTACCTGCGCCAGTTCCTCTCCGACCCGCGGGTCTTGGACATGCCGGCCCTCGCCCGCTGGCTCTTGCTGACCTTCGCCATCCTGCCCCGCCGGCCGCGGGAATCGGGGCGCGCCTACGCGAAGATCTGGACCGACCGCGGCTCGCCGCTGTTGTTCCACGGCCGCGACCTGGCCGAGAAGGTGCGCCAGCGGCTGGGCCCCGCTGTGCGAGTGGCCCTGGCGATGCGCTACGGCGAGCCCTCGATCGCCGCCGGGCTGCGCGAGCTGCGCGACGACGGCATCGACCGCGTCGTCGCCTTCCCCTTGTACCCGCAGTACAGCTCGGCAGCGACGGGCTCCTCGCTCGAAGAGGTTTTTCGCTGCGCCGCAGAGCTGTGGAACGTGCCCTACGTGCAGGTCGTGCCGCCGTTCTACGATCACCCGACGTTCCTGGACGCCTGCGCGGAGGTGGCCCGGCCGTGGGTCGAGCACGAGGGCGTGGAGCGGGTGTTCTTCAGCTTCCATGGCCTGCCGGAGCGGCACGTGCGCAAGAGCGACGACAGCGGGGCGCACTGTCTGATCCGCGAGGATTGTTGCGGGCGTATCGTTCCGGCCAATCGCCACTGCTATCGGGCGCAGTGCTGCGCCACCGCGCGCCTGCTCGCCGAGCGGCTGGGCCTGCCCCGAGAGCGATGGGTCGTCTGCTTCCAGTCACGGCTGGGCCGGGACCCCTGGATCCAGCCGTACACCGACGAGCTCTTGGAGCGCGAGCCGCGGAGCGGCGTCAAGCGCGCCGTGATCCTCAGCCCCGCGTTCGTCGCCGACTGCCTGGAGACCCTGGAGGAGCTCGGCATGCGCGGCGCCGCTTCGTGGAAGGCCGCGGGCGGCGAGACGCTGGAGCTGGTTCCCTGCCTGAACGCGCGGGACGGCTGGGCCGACGCCGTCGTGGCCATCGCCCGCGACGCCACGACCTGGCTCGGCGCCGCGCCGGCGCGGGCCGCGGCAGCCCGGAGCACCGCGTGAGCCCGCCGCACGCGAGCGAGCGGATCGACGTGGCCATCGTGGGCGGCGGCGTCACGGGTCTGGCGGCCGCCCATCGGCTTCACGAGCTGGCCCGCGAGCGTGGGTGCGCGCTGCGCTTCCGCTTGTTCGAGTCCGGCGAGCGGTTCGGCGGCCAGGTGCGCACCGAACGCCGTCCCGGGCTGCTGCTCGAGGGCGGCCCGGACCAGTTCGTGCGGCACAAGCCCGCCGCGCTCGACCTGTGCCGGCGGCTCGGCCTCGCCGGCCAGATCGTGGAGCTGGACGAGCGCGGGGGGGCGACGCAGATCGTCCGGCGCGGACGGCCGGTTCGGCTGCCCGAGGGCTTCAGCTTGCTCGGGCCGACGCGGCTTCGGCCGCTCGCGCGCTCGCCGCTCTTCTCCTGGTGGGGCCTGCTGCGCGTCGCCCTGGAGCCGCTCGTCCGTCCGCGACCGGCCCACGTCGAGGACGAGAGCCTGCGGAGCTTCGTGACGCGCCGCTTCGGCCGTCAGGCCCACGACCGCGTCTTCGAGCCGATGGTGGCCGGCATCTTCACCGCCGACTCGGCGGCGCTGAGCCTGGAGCTGACCGTGCCGCAATGGCTCGAAATGGAGCGGCGCCACGGCAGCGTCCGCCGCGCCCTGCGCCGGCGGGGAGCCGCACGGCCGGCCCGCGGCGGCTGCGTGTCCCTCGCCGAGGGGCTGGGCCGGCTGGTCGAGGGTCTCGTGCACGGCCTACCCCCCGGGAGCCTGCGCGCGGGCGCCGGCGTCCTGAGGGTGAAGCGCCTCGGCCGCGGGCTCGGCTGGCGGGTCGAGTTGCCTCGAGGCGAGCACTGCGAGGCCACGGCGGTGATCCTGGCCTGTCCGGCCCGCGCCGGCGCGGCTCTGCTCGAGTGGGACGCGGCGCTGGCGCGGGAACTCGCGGGGATCCGTTACGCCTCCTGCGCCACGGTCAATCTCGTCTATCCCGAGCGAGCGCTGGGCGCGCCGCTCGACGGCTACGGGTTCTTCGTGGGCCGCGCCGAGCGCCTGCCCATCCTGGCCTGCAGCCACGTCAGCGTGAAGTTCCCCGAGCGCGTGCCGGCAGGCAGGGTCCTGCTGCGCGCGTTCCTGGGCGGCGCGCGCGATCCGCACCTCGCGGACCTGGACGAGGCCGAGCTGGCGCGGGTGGCCCACCAGACGGTCGCGGGGCTGCTCCGCATCGAGGGACAGCCCGAGTTCGCGCGCGCCCTTCGCTTCCCGGAATCGATGCCGCAGTATCCCGTCGGCTTCCGCGCCCGGCTGGCCGCGATCGCCGCGGGGCTGGGGCGGCACCCCGGACTGTTCGCGGGCGGGGGCGCTGCGGGGGCGATTGGCCTGCCCGACTGCGTCGCCTCAGGGGAAGCGGCGGCGCTGGCCGCGTTCGATTGCGTCGCGGCCCAGGCGGAGCACCCGCCGATCGCCGCCTTCCGGGCCGCCACCGGCTCGCGGGGTCGCTGAGCCGACCCATGGAGCACCGACAGCCCATGAAGACCATCCTCTTCTCTTCGCTCTGCGCCATCGTGACCTTCGGCCTCGGCCCGGCGGCGCCGGCCGGGGCGGGGGCCACGCTGGGGCTCGATCTCGAGACGCTCAACGAGCTGCTTCCTGCGCTCTCGGCCGGCGAGATCGCGGTGCCGCTGGGGGGCGGCCGCCCGGTCGGCGTGCTGCTCGAGAACCTGCGGGTCACGGGTCTCGATCCCGCGACCGACAGCGGCCCCGGCCACATCCTGACCTCGATGCGCGTGCGCATCCCGCAGCTCGGCCTGGACCTGCCCGTCGAGCCGCGACTGTCCCTGCGCGTCGTGCAGCAGGAAGCGGTCAGCGTCCTCGAGCTGCGCTTCGAAAAAGTCGAAGTGAACGTGGCGCTCGTCGGGACGCTCGACATCGCCGCCTTCCTGCCGCCGCTGCGCTTCCCCGCCGAGAGCCTGTTCCACATCGACGGCGCGGCGGGCGCCGTCCGGGTGCGCAGCCGGCTGACCGGCGTGGAGATGGGGCGCAACGTGGTGCGCCTCGGCTTCGACCTCGACGCCACCGAGGCCCCGTGACCCGACGTGCCCCAGGCCGTGCCCGCGGCAGCCGCCGGTCGATCGCGACGGCTCTCGCTCTTCTGGCCCTGGCCTGCGGCGGCGCCCCGGCGCCTGAACCGGCGGACCTCGTGCTCGTCGGAGGCAAGATCGTCACGCTCGAGCCGGATCGGCCCGAGGTTCGCGGGCTGGCCGCGCGCGACGGCGCGATCGTGGCGCTGGGAGGCGACGACGAGGTGCGCGCCTACGTCGGCCCGGAGACCCGGGTCATCGACCTCGCGGGGCGGCTGGCCGTGCCCGGCTTCATCGAAGGGCACGGTCACTTCACCGGGCTCGGCGCCTCTCTGACCAAGCTCGACCTGACCGGGACCCGCAGCTGGGAAGCGATCGTGGCGCTGGTGGCCGCGACGGCGGCGAGGGCCGAGCCGGGCGAGTGGATCCTCGGCTGGGGCTGGCATCAGGAGAAATGGGACTCGCCGCCGCCGGATACCGTCGAAGGCTACCCGACCCACGAGGCGCTCAGCCGGGCGGTCCCGGACCATCCCGTGATGCTGAAGCACGCGGCGGGCAGCCACGGCGGGATCCTCAACGCGCGGGCGCTGGAGCGGGCCGGGATCGGCCCGATGACACCCGACCCGCCGGGGGGAACGATCCTGCGCGACGCGCGCGGCCGCCCCACGGGCCTGCTGCGGGAAACGGCCTACGAGATCGCGCTCGAGGCCCACGCCGCCGAGCGCGCCCGGCGCGACGCGGGAGCGCTCGAGGCCGAGGCCCGCCGGGAGATCGAGCTGGCCGATCGCGAGTGCCTGTCCAAGGGGATCACGAGCTTTCAGGACGCCGGCTCCGACCTGGCCACGGTCGATCGGCTGCGCGCGATCGCCGAGGCCGGCGAGCTGGGCGACCGGCTGTGGGTCATGCTGCGGGCCGACGACGACTCGCTCGAGCGTCGGATCGACGACTATCGCATCGAGGGCGCGGGCGGCGGGCACCTCACGGTGCGGGCGATCAAGCGGGCGGCCGACGGCGCCCTGGGCACGCACGGCGCGTGGCTGCTCGAGCCCTACGACGACCTGCCGGCCACGGCCGGTCTGAACACGACGCCGCTCGTCGAGCTGGAGCGCACGGCGCGCATCGCCCTCGCCCACGGTTTCCAACTCGCCGTGCACGCCATCGGCGACCGCGCCAACCGCGAGACGCTCGACCTGTACGAGCGCGTGCTGGCCGGCGTGCCCGGCGGGCGCGAGCTGCGCTGGCGCATCGAACACGCGCAGCACCTGGCCGCGGCGGACGTCCCGCGCTTCGCCGCGCTGGGCGTGATCGCTTCGATACAGGGTGTCCACTGCACGTCCGATGGCCCGTGGGTGCCCGCGCGGCTGGGCCCCGCGCGCTCCGCCGAGGGGGCCTACGTCTGGCGCAAGCTGCTGGACTCGGGCGCCGTGGTCATCAACGGGACGGACACGCCGGTCGAGGACGTGGACCCCATCGCCAACTTCTACGCGACGGTGGCCCGCCGGATGGCGAGCGGCGAAGCCTTCTATCCCGAGCAGCGCATGACGCGGCTGGAGGCGCTGCGAGCGGCCACGATCGATGCGGCCTACGCCGCGTTCGAAGAGAACGTCAAGGGCAGCCTGCGGCCGGGGAAGCTGGCCGACCTGACCGTGCTCTCGCGCGACATCCTGAGCGTTGCGGAAGATCGCATTCCCGGGACCGCCGTGGTCTACACGATCGTCGGCGGCCGCGTGGCCTTCGAACGAGGAGGGACCCCATGAAACCCGCTCCCCTGCCGCGCGGCTCGCTCGCCGCGCTCGCGCTGCTGGCCGCGCTCGCCGCGGGATGCGCGGTCAACCCCGCCACGGGCAAGCACCAGCTGATGCTGGTGAGCGAGCGCCAGGAGGTCGAGATCGGCCGCGAGAGCGACCGCTCGATCAGCGCCGAGATGGGCCTGTACGACGACGCGAAGCTGCAGGCCTACGTCCAGGATCTGGGACGGCGGCTCGCGGCGCGGTCCGAGCGGCCGGACCTCGGCTGGACCTTCCGGGTCATCGACGATCCGGTGGTCAACGCCTTCGCCCTGCCGGGCGGGTTCGTCTACGTGACGCGCGGCATCCTGGCCCACATGAACAACGAGGCCGAGCTGGCCTCGGTCATCGGACACGAGATCGGCCACGTGACCGCGCGCCACGGCGCGTCGCAGATGACCAAGGCCCAACTGGCCCAGGTCGGCCTGGGGCTGGGCTCGATCCTGGCGCCCGAGCGGGCCGACCGCTTCGGCGGCATCGCCGCCAGCGGCCTCGGTCTGCTGTTTCTGAAGCACGGGCGCGACGACGAGCGGCAGGCGGACGGGCTGGGTCTGCGCTACATGGTGGTCGCGGGCTACGATCCGCGGCCGATGGCCGACATGTTCGACATGCTCGAGCGTGTCAGCGCCTCCGCCGGCGGCGGCGGTGTTCCGGCGTGGGCCTCCACGCACCCCGCTCCGGAGAACCGCCGCTCGTGGACGGAGAACAAGATCGCCGCGATGGGCCGGGACTTCTCCGGGTGGAGCATCGAGCGCGAGGGCTTTCTGGCGCGGATCGACGGCCTGACCTTCGGCGAGGACCCGCGCCAGGGCTATTTCAAGGGGCAGCTCTTCTTCCATCCGGCGCTGCGCTTCCGTATGGACTTTCCGGAAGGCTGGAAGAGCCAGAACCGGCCGCGCGCCGTCGTGTCGGCGAGCCCGGAAAAAGATGCGGTGCTCCAGCTCACGCTGGCCGCGCAAGCGAGTCCGGAGGCCGCGCTCGCCGCCTTTTTCTCCGAAACCGGCGCGCGGCGCACCGGACCGGCCATGGCTGCGATCAGCGGCCTGCCCACGGCGGGGGACGGCTTCGTGGTCGAGGCCGCCGACGGCAACCTGCAGGGACGCGTGGGCTTCGTCGAGCACGGTGGGAAGGTCTTCCGCCTCCTGGCCTATGCGGCCCAGCACCGCTGGTCGGCCCACGAGCCTGCGATCCGCCGCTCGCTGGCCAGCTTCGACCGGCTGACCGACGCCCGGGCCCTCGACGTGCAGCCGCAGCGGCTGGCCATCGTGCGTGCCGACCGCACCATGCCGCTCGAGGAGTTCGCGAGCCGCCAGCGGGCGACCGTGGACGTGGAGACCCTGGAGCTTCTCAATCGCCTCGATCCGGGCCGGCGGGTCCAGGAAGGCAGCTCCTACAAGCTGGTGCTGGGCGGCGAGCTTCCCTGATTCGCGCTCGAGCCGAGCCGGTCGGCCTCGCCGTTCTCGCGGCGGACGCCCGCGGAGCGCGGGCAGGGTCGGAGCCCGCAGACGGCGCGGGTCGACCGAGGGTCGTTCCGAGGTATATTGGGGAGGGTCGGTCGTCACCGGCAGGAGAACCCATGAAACAGATGCATCCCGGTCCGGCGCTCGCGACGCTGGCACTGAGCCTGCTCGTCGCGACTCCGCTCGTGGCGAAGCCGTCCGAGGTCGAGAGCCTGCGGCAGGAGATCGAGGGCCTGAAGCAGGGGCAACAGCAGATCCAGCAGCAACTGGACGAGATCAAGCGCCTGCTGCTGCAGCAGCAGCAACAACAGCAGCGCCCACAGCCGGCGCAGCGACAGGGGCCGGAAGTCAAGGACGTGACGTTCAACCTCGGCAACAACGAGGTCAAGGGAGCCCGCGACGCCAGGCTGACCCTGCTCGAGTTCACGGACTACCAGTGACCGTACTGCAGCCGCTACGTCCGTGAGACGTACCCGCAGATCGACAAGGAATACCTGCAGACCGGCAAGCTTCGCTATGTCCTGATGGACCTCCCGCTCGAGTCGATCCACAAGCTGGCGTTCAAGGCCGCCGAGGCCACCTACTGCGCCAAGGACCAGGGGAAGTACTGGGAGATGCACGCACTGCTGTTCGAGAACCAGAAGGCGCTCGAGCCATGGAGCGCGCACGCCGAGAAGCTCGGCCTGGACGCCGCGGCCTTCGAAGCCTGCATGGCGGGCGGTAAACACGGCCCGGCGATCCGCGCCGACATGCAGGAGGCGCAAAAAGTCGGGATCACGGGCACGCCCGGCTTCGTGCTGGCCTCGAGCGATCCCAACGACCCCACGAAGGTCAAGGGGCTGTCCTTCCTGCGCGGCGCGGTTGGGTTCGATGCGTTCAAGGCCATGATCGACGGCGCGCTGGCCAAGCTGAAGTGAGTGCGACCCGGCGGTGACGCCGGGGGGTCAGGGACCTCCGCTGGCACGGCGGGCGGATCGCAGGTTCGCCCGCCGCCGCATGGCCGCCAGCACGCCGTGCAGGGCCAGGGCGATCCCGGCGGGAGCCAGGATGATCGCGAGGTGCGTGAGCACCCACGACGGCGTGAACCTCAGATCCCCTTCGATCGCGTAGCCCTGTGGCTGCAACGCGTCGCGCACCGCGTAGTACGCCCCTCCCAGGGCACCGTTCTCGCCGCCCAGCCACGACCGCGCGAACAGCGCGGCCCACGACACCCAGGCCAGTGCGAAGACGAGGGTCCCGATGGACCGGCGTCTGTTCGGCTCGACCACGTCGCCACCTCCGGGGTTGCGCGCCCTGCGGATCCGGGTTTCTCCGGACATGGGAGAAAAGGATAGGATGAACCGACCCCGAACGACCTGTCCAGTCGGCGCGCCGAGCGGTCGGGGAGCGTGGCACGCCGTTCGCGGAGGCCCTACCTTACGCCCAGTTGAGGTGTGAGGTAACCGGTAACCTGCCGGACTGTTAATCCGGTCATGGTGGTTCGAATCCACCCGCCTCAGCCATCCTCCGAAGCTCGCGCAGCGAGCGAAGCAAAAACGTGGACGGCGACGGCGCGCCGCCCGTACGATGGCGACTTCCGATTCGCACTAGCGAATGATGTCGCTCGCGAGGCTCGAACGCCGCAGGTTTATTGAAACGAACTGCTTGGCAAGCGGCATTTTTCGCGATTCGCGCGCACTGGCTCATGTGCGGCGAATGGCGCAGTCGGGTCCTTCCACGCTCGAATTGTGCAGACTCCGAGTAGAATGCGCATCGGTTCGTTCGCTCCGGCGAGCCATTTCGCCGCATGACAATACAATGACGCTCATCGCCGCCTTGTCGCTGTTGCTCATCGGCGCCCATCTGCTCGGGCGCACCGCGGAGCATTTCGGTCAACCCGCTTTGCTCGGGCAGATGCTTGCCGGTATTGCGCTCGGTCCCTCGCTCCTCGGATGCGTGGGCGCGAGTCCATCCCTGTCCGCCGTGGCCGATCTTTCCGTGCTGTTTGTCGTCGTCACGGCCGGACTTGAAATGCGCATGCAACACGTGCTCGATGCGTTTCGCGGCAAGGGCAGCATTGCGCTGCTGTTGGGCTTGGCGATACCGGCTGCGACGGCGGGCACGTTTGCGTATGCGATGCAGATGTCGTTCTGGCCCGGCGTTGTGGTGACGCTTTGCATCTCCGTCACGGCTTTGCCGGTGGCGCTGCGCATCCTGGATGGCCTTGGACTCTTGAACGCGCCGTGGGCGCGCATCGCCATATCGAGCGCGTTGCTCTCCGACGTGATCGTGCTCATGGGGCTTGGCATCGCAATGAGCACCGCGACGCCGAGCGGCTCCAGCGCGGTCAGTGCGGCGGCCGCCGTCGCCGCGGCCGTGGGCAAGCTGGGTTTGCTCTTGTTGGTGGTCCGCGGATGTCACTTCATCTGTCTGCGATGGACCGCAAGCGGCGCGTGGAGCAAATCGCAAGATACTCGGCCCTCGACCGACGCCGTTCTGATCGTAACGCTGCTGTTCATGCTTGCGCTGGGCGCGATCAGCGAACTGCTTGGATTTCACTTCGTCATCGGCGTCTTCCTCGCGGCGTTGATGGTCACTCGCGATCTCATCAGCGATGCGCGCTTCGAAAAGCTGGAGCGGACGTGCGACGTCATGACCGTGAGTTTGTTCGGCCCGTTGTTTCTCGCGTATCAAGGCGTGCTATTCGAGGCTCAGGCGCTGGTGGACTACGGTTTCGTCGCGGGGCTGCTGATTGTTGCAATCGTCTCCAAGTTGCTGGGCGGATACGCCACGGCCCGGCTGAATCGTCTCGATCATCGCGACGCATTGGGCGTGGGCATCGTCATGAACGCGCGCGGCGTCGTGGGGATGGTGGTGGCGAGCATCGCGTATCGCGCGGGGTTGGTGGATCAGTCGCTGTTCTCCACGCTGCTGCTCGTGTGCATTGTCACGTCGGTCATGACACCGTTCATGCTCAAGGCGTGGATCAAGCCGACAGCGCCGTTTTGATCTTTTCCGCCTGTGCCGCAAGGACGATCTGATCTACGCGCTCAAGAGCTTGAGTGGGGCGCTGCAAGGACAAAGCATGCGACTTGTGTTCGGGGCAGTGGAGCCGGCCATCGTGCTGGAGACGGAGGTGCCAGGGTCGAGGAGTTCAAGGGCTTTGCTCTCGATCTGGCGAGCCTGAAGGTCCATGCCGAGAGCACGGCCGAGCGGGCTGGTCGGCCCTACCGCTACCTGAGCGGACCCGTGCGCACGGAAGGAAAGATGAAGAAGAATGGATAAGGAGGAGTTGGCCGGACTGAGACGCCGGCGAGCTTGGCCACTTCCGCCCGGGAGTGACCGGTCTTCAGCACCACCTCGATTTCATGACGCTCGAGCATGCCCCATCCCCTCCCCCGGCGCCCGGGATCGCCCTCCAACGGCCCGGGCGACGGGTTGTTCTAGCGCCTCCGGCGTCGGCCGGTGGTGCCGGATTCTTCGGAATTCGCAGCCATGGTTTCGGACATTCTGGTGGACATGAATCGGGACGATGACGACATGGCATCTACGTAAGTCGCTGTATATCAGGACCTTATGGACGTGGTAGAGTGGACATCCATGGCTACATTCGAGCGCACCCATCCATGGCTACAGTTTCGGGTCGATCTGCGAGACGCACTCGCCGAACTTTGGATCCGGCTGGGGGAGGCGGCTTCGAAGTGCGAGCACCTGTCGAGGGTGCCCTTGCGCCCCGACATGCACCAGAAGCTCCACCGGCTCTACTTGGCGAAGGGCGCAGCAGCGACCACCGCGATCGAGGGCAACACGCTCTCGGAAGAGCAGGTGCTCGCCGCCGTTGACGGGGAACTTTCGGTGCCGCCCTCGAAACAGTACCAGAAGCAGGAAGTCGAAAACGTCATCGCCGCCTGCAATGCGATAGGCAACGAGCTCACAGCCGGTGTCGCTCCTGAGCTCTCGGTCGAGCGCATCCTCGCGTACAACCGGCAAGTCCTCGACAAGCTCCCGGTCGAGGAAGACGTGCGGGCGGGGGAGTTCCGACGCCACTCGGTCGGAGTCGGCAAGTATCGCGGAGCTCCGGCCGAGGACTGTCCGTTGCTTGTCGACCGTTTGTGCCAGTGGCTCGCGGGGCCCGACTTCCGCGGAGGCGAAGGGCAGGCCACGGTCTACGCGATCCTCCAGGCCGTGCTCGCGCACCTGTATCTTGCCTGGATCCACCCTTTTGGCGATGGCAATGGGCGCACGGCTCGGCTAGTCGAATTCCATCTCTTGCTCGCGAAGGGCGTGCCGTCACCAGCAGCGCACCTCCTGAGCAAACACTACAACCAGACGCGCGCCGAGTACTACCGGCAACTCGATCGGGCGTCCACGTCCGGCGGTGACGTCATTCCGTTTGTGTGCTACGCCGTGCAGGGCCTCGTCGACGGGCTGCGCGAGCAGCTGGAGTTCGTATGGGGGCAGCAGTGGGACGTGACATGGCGCCACTACGTACACGAGCTGTTCCAGAACAAGAGCTCCAGGAGCGAGACGCGTCAGCGCCACCTGGCGCTCGACCTGGGCACGAAGAACGATTGGGTGGCGGTGTCCGAGATCCCCGACCTCTCGCCACGCCTCGCGCGAGGCTACGCCGGGAAGACGCCCAAGACTGTGCAGCGCGATCTTGGCGTGCTGGAGCATCTCAATCTGATCCAGCGGGAGCCGCGGCGTGTGCGGGCGAGGCGCGAGATCATCTTCGCTTTCCTGCCGTTGCGGCGAGCGGCCGAGACGGCGCATGACTGATGCCCCGCGACGACACGAAGGAGAGTCGGACAAGCCGCCCTTTCGCGCAACTAGCCGGTCGACCCGCGAACCCAGAGCCCAGAGTCGGGCGCACCGATGGCCTGAGCGCCTGCCCCCCAGGTGGGCCCACCGTCTGCCGGGGTGGTCGCGTACGCCGCAGTGCGCGCCCCGTCAAGAAAATAATCGGGAAGTCGTGTCATCAATCGTCCCGTTCGTGGATTAGCCCAGTGAAGGCCGCAAACCGCGGCTCACGAGGAGGATCCCGAAATGCCCGTTCTCGAACCCCCGCAATTCCGCAGGGTCGGACTGGTCTCGACCGACGGCAAGACCTTTCCGCTGACCCACGCCGGCCTGAAGAGCCAGGCTCAGGGCGGGATGGCCCATTCCATCCTGTCCCAGCGTTACCGCAACCCCCACGCCGAACCGCTCGAGGTGATCTACACCTTGCCGCTTCCGGCAGACGGTGCGGTGCTGGGCTACACGATCAGACTCGGCAAGCGCATCGTGCGTGGCGAAGTCAAGGCACGAGACGAAGCCCGCGAGGACTACTACAAGGCCCTGGAGCGGGGTCGCACCGCCGGCCTGCTCGAGCAGGAGCGTGCCGACACCTTCACGCAGACGCTGGGCAACCTGCCGCCGGGCACGGATGTCCACGTCGAGATCGAGGTCCTGCAGCCGCTGTCGTTCGACTGCGGTATCGAGGGCGCTCCGCCCAGCTGGACCTTTCGTTTCCCGACCGTGGTCGGTGTGCGGTACCAGGGCGAACCGGGCCGTGTCCCGGACGCGGAGAAGCTGGGTGCGCCGCGGGCGGACGCCAAGGGCACGCCGGTGCGTCTCGAGCTCGAGATGCGGATCGCAGATGCGGGAGTGGCAACGCTATCGCCGCGGTCCAGCTCTCACTCGATCAAGACAAGCACCGACGGCGAAACCACGCGCATCGAACTCGATGAAGCATCGCGTCTCGACCGCGATCTGGTGCTGAGCTGGACCGCCGTCACCGCGTCCGTGCGAGCCGGCCTGGTAGAAGGACGCGGGTTGGACGGGGACAATGGACGCTACGGGCTGCTGACGGTCACACCGCCCATGGCGCCCGATGCGATCCACCCGCGGGATCTGAGGGTGCTCCTCGATTGCTCCGGCTCGATGTCCGGTGCACCGCTCGAGCAGGCCAAGAATGTGATCCGCGAGCTGATCGCGAATCTTGGCGACGAGGATCGCGTCGAGTTGACGGCTTTTGCGAGCACCGCGGAGCCGTTGACGTCGAAGCCGGTCGCATCGATGGATCGCAGGGGCATCGAGACATTGCTGTCGAGACTCGATCGGTTGGAGGCAGGCGGCGCGACCGAGATGAGGACCGCGATCGTTGATTCGCTGGAGCAACTACGTGAAGGATCACAGCGCCAGGTGGTGCTGATCACCGACGGGTACATCGGTTTCGAGGGCCCGGTGATCGGCGAGGTCATGGACCGCTTGCCGCAGGGCACGCGTCTTCATGCCGTGGGCATCGGTCGGTCGCCGAACCGCTCGCTTACCCGAGGCATCGCGCGGGCAGGACGCGGTACCGAGACGCTTGTCGGAGATACTTCCGATGTCGCCGATTCGGTCGATGCGCTGCTGCGCGGGACGGCGGCGCCCGTGTTGACGAGCGTGGAGGTCACGGGAAGCGCTGTCAGTGGAGCCGCGCCTAGGTTGATTAAGGATGTGTTCGCTGGGCAGCCGCTGGTCGTGGCGCTGGAGCTCGAGCGTGAAGGCGGCGACGTCGAGATCGCAGCGAAGCTCGCCGGACAGGATGAGCCGTGGAAGGAGCGCATCTCGGTCGCGCCGTTGAGTTCCATGGACGCCAAGGCCGAGTCGATGCCGATCGGAGCGCTCTACGGGCGCGAGTGTGTCGAGGACTGTGAGCTGGCAGCGACGGTGGACCCTCGCGGCTTGCCGTCGTCGGACCAGGCCGACAGCCGGATCGAGGAGCTGGGTCTGCGGCATCGGATTGTGACCCGTCAGACCAGTCTGGTTGCTATGTCCGAGGATCCGACAGTCGATCCGCGGGATCCGCGTCGGCGGGAGAGGCTGACGGTGGAGATGCCGGCGGGGGTGTCGGCGGAAGGTGTGGGGCTTGGGGCTCTTGGGATGCTGATGACGCCGACCGAATGCCTCTCCAAGACTTGGGCGCCGATCGCCGCGCGAGTCGTGAGGCGCAACGAGCACGAGCTGGTCATCGAATTCGAGGCACCCTACCATGGCAGATTCTCGGTTCCGGATGGCCGCGTTGAGATCAGAATCGGATTTCGCGGGCGAGTCGACTGCGTGGCGCGGATCGACGAGGCAAGGAGCACTCGACCTGGAGAGTGCCGGGCGGGAGTGACGATCCGCCTGACCATCTCGACGAAACGGTCACGCTGGTCGACCTCCGGTCTGACCCCTCAGGTCGTGCGGTGGTATGTCGACGGGGAGGCCCACGTGCTCATCCTTTCCGTTGAGGATGGCGAGGGCTGACTGGTGTCACGAACTCCAGTAGACACTGCTTTCGATGCAGTCAGGCATGGCGACCACCGTGGCTACGCCAACTGGGTGAGCCGAGTCGAGCCGAGCCTGCTGCGCAGTCTTCGTGGTTTTGCAAAGCACGTGGACGTTGAGGCGGTGATGCAGGAGAGCCTCTTGCGAATGTGGGTGTTGGCGCCGCGTCTCGAGCTGAGCGGCGCCAACGCCTCGCTTCGTTATGTGCACACGATGGCGCGTAATCTGGCGTTGCGGGAGGCGGAGCGTCGGGGGCGGTTCGATGTGGTACCCCCGGAAGATCTCGAGATTGAGCCGGTGGACGAGGGGCCGGCTACAGATCCCGCGTTGCGGAAGAGGATCGTTGAATGCCTGCGGGCGTTATCCGCTCGACCGCGGAAGGCGTTGCTTCTCAGGATGAACGATCAGACCGCGGAGTCAGATCGCGACCTTGCCGATCGGCTTGGCATGCGGCTCAACACCTTTCTGCAGAACGTGGTCCGCGCGCGGAAGGCCATGAAGAGATGCCTTGAGTCTCGCGGTATCAGCCTCCAGAAGGTGCCGCGATGAATCGACGAGACGATGAACGCGATCTTCTGATCGAGTCGGCGCTGACGGCACATCGGGTGCGGGATGCGGCGGGGAGCATTCAGCCGTCGGGGGCTTGGTGTGATCTGGATGAGGAGGGGAGGGAGTCGTTGTTTGAGGCGCAGGTGATCTGGCGTTGGGTTGAGAGGCAGCTGAGTCGGAGGGGGTTGAGTAGTACGGGGGCTGAGGTGGTTGACAGGGTCAAGAGGATTGGGCAGGCGGACTGATCGGCCATCGTGCTGGAGACGGAGGTGCCAAGGTCCGCCGGCGAGCTTGGCCACTTCCGCCCGGGAAGTGACCGGTCTTCAGCACCAAGCATGCCCGACCTCCTCTCCCCCGGCGCCCGGGATCGCCCTCCAGGGGCCCGGGCGACGGGTTGTTCTAGCGCCTCCGGCGGACGAGCGCAGCGCCAGGTGGGACATCGAGGGCCTCCTGCGAGGATGCCGCGGGAAGACTATCACCCAGCGGAGGGGACGTTGTCTCTACCAGAAGTCTCCGCCGCCTGGGTCTCGCCGGGTGTAAGTTGACATGGCGCCCGGTCCCGGACGCTCCTGCTCTGCTGGCTGCTCGTGGCTTCCGACGGGGACCAGCGCACAAGGTGAACCGTTGCGGCTGACCCGTCAGACCGAAGGCTCTCCCTTGGTCGCTCGGCCTGGAACCCGCAAGGCAAGATCCGACTGGTGCGGTGCTTTGTTCCTGCGCGAGTCCTTCGCGTTCAGGTAGGCGGCATACATGATTACTGCACCGAACGCGATGAAAGCCCAGAAGGAAGGCATCACTTCCTTAGCCAGGACTTGTGCCGTGATCCCCAATCCTAAGGAAGCCCCCAGAACTGCCAAGGGTCCGGCGAGCGACACGTGCGGCCGCGCACTCCGCAGTCGAGCGTAGACAGACAATACGAGGAGGCCGACGCCGCAAAACAGCGGAAGCGGACGCAACGGATCGATGCCCCACCAAAACCAGAATCCTAGAAAGGTCAATCCCGTGATTGCAGCACCCATGGCTGAGATGCGCATTGCCAGGACTCCGTCCGTAGGACCTCAATCGAACACGCGACACGTTAACATGACTTTTCTCCTTGACGGCGCTCCGCTGCCCTGGTAGCGTCGAGCCACACACTCCTGCACTCCAAGAGGAGGACTCCATGAGCCTAAACCGTGGGCTTTTGATAGGGCTCCTGAGCGCCACGCCCCTGCTCCTCCTGGCCTCGCCACCCGGGGTGCCGGACGGGACAATCGGGCAACCCGTGCGGGTCGAAAAACTCGATCCCGCCGGATCTTCCCTGAAGGTCACCTGGGACTCGACCACCTGTCCTGGGGCGACGCACCATCAGATCGTGTTCGGCCTCGGTGGACAACTGCCGAACGCTCTGGGCGGTACCTATGGTCTGATCGGCGCCACGTGCGCCATCGGCCCAACCTCCCCGTACCTCTGGGACGACTCGCCCGACCCCGTGCGGGCCGGGGATGTCGAGCGCCTGCTCTGGTTCCTCGTCCTGGCCACCGACGGTCTGGGCACCGAGGGTTCGTGGGGCATCGACAGCGCCGGTGGCGAGCGCAACGGCCCAGGGCTGAACGGGAGCGGCTCCTCCGACCAGTGCGGCATGCTGAACAAGAGCCTGGCCAACGTCTGCGGCAACGGGGTGTGCGACGTGGACATCCGGACGATCGTCGACGACGCCGACGACGATCCTCCCGAGATCCAGGCCAACTACGACGGGCTCAATCGCTCGAAGCACCTCTACGGGCGCATCCCCTTCGAGCACTTGCTGGGATCGAGTCTCGATGGCCTCGCGCCGGTGTTCCTGTCGCAGCTCGATACACTGCAGTCCTGTACGGGGCTCCCGACGAACAAGCCCGCCATCGCAGCGGCCTACATGGAGATGGCGGACAACGCGGGCGGGCTGACGGTAGGACAGATCATCGCTTTGCCCCCCGGCTCGCTGCCCGGGCTACAGGCCAGCATCGATCAGTTGCGCTCGCTCGGGATCGGCTTCCCGGAGCCCGCGACGACCAACGCGGAGGCTTTCGCGCGAGCCGCGGCGATCTCCCAGCTCATGGCCGATGCCGGCACGCTGCGTTACCGTGATCTGTACTTCCTCAACGAGAACGACGTCACCCCGGTGCAGCTTTTGGCCGTCAAGACCGGGAAGAGCTCCGGCGCGATCCTGCTGAGCGTGTGCCACAACGACCGCTGCTGCGCCAAGGGGGCCGGCCCAGAAGATACCGACCTGTGCAACACGCTCGATGGCAAGGACTGCTATCGGCCGCGGCCCTCGGGGGTGTACTGCTCGATCGCCAGCGACAAATGTCCCTGAACCCGCTTGGTCTCGACCGCGCGCTGGGCTAGGACGCGCTAGTCGAAGCTGAGATCGCGGGCTTGAGCAGCTGGGAGAGAACCGGTCGTGGCCGCGAGCGCCACGACGACTCCCATCCGTATCGTCTGGGCCAGCTTCTCGTCGCGGAAGACCCTCATGCCCGGAGCGTAGCCGCGGCGCCGGCCTCGCTACTCCGCGTGGCCTGAGCTGATGGGCCTGCTCGCAGCCATCCATCCACCCCAGGCGATGCGCACGCCCTCGAAAGGCCACGTCGAAGAGGTCAGTGACGATGCCGATGGTGATCGTCGTGAGCGTGCGCGTGAGCGTGTCGAATCGGTTCGTGCTCGTGCTCGTGGACGTGCTCGGTGGACGGGTCGAAGCTGGGGTCGTGTGAGTGGGTGTGGTGACCGTCGAGATGATGATGTCGGTGAATGTGGCGCAGGGCTTCGTGGACGTGGGCGTGCTCGTGGCGGTCGATCGAAAGCGCCACGGCACCGCCCGCGCACAGCGTCAAGGCGATCCAGCTCGTTACCGTGCTCTGCTCCCCCAGGAAGACCAGACTCCAGACGAACCCGAACACCGGGCCCGTCGCGAACAGCCCCGCGTTGAGGGCGGCTCCGATGCGCCTCAACGCCAAGAGCTCGAGGACGAGTGAAAAGCCGATGCCCACGCCACCCGCCAGCGCGAGCAGTCCCCAACCGAAAACGCCTTGCGGCCACGGGCTGTCCGCGGAGACGACGCTCAGTGCCACTCCGGCACCGAGCCCCTTGATCGCGACCACAGCGAGCGGGTCGAGATCGCTCGCGCCTCGAGCCAGAGTGTTGTCCCCGGCCCAGGCGATGCAGGCTCCGGCGACGAGGATCGTGCCGAGCCAGGAAGAGCCGGCATCGGCCGTGTGCTCGACGTCGATCACGGACAGCAGCAGGACACCGGCACCGACCAGGCTGAGCCCGGCCACGCCCCTCCCGCCGGGACGCTCGCCGAGGATCAACAGCGCCGCCGCGACCGTCAATCCGAACTCCAGATGCTGCAGAACGGCCGCATGATGCGCGGCGAGCCGTTCCACGCCGGCGAAGAACATCGCCGGCCCCAGGATCCCGCCGAGCAGGATCATCCCGGCCAAGCGCGGGGTGTCCTGCCTCAACGCGGCTCGCCCCCGGTGCCGGAGCCCGACCGCGCGGCCAAGGATCAGGGCGAGCACCGCGACCGCGCCCGCCACGAGGTACGACAGTGCCGCCCCGCGCAGGGGCTCGACGTGGGCCAAGGCACCCTTCGAGGCCGGCGCCAGCACCCCGAAGGTCGCCGCGGCGGCGAGCGACAGGACGACGCCCACCACGGCTCGACCGGTGGCAGAGCCTCCGACGGGTTCACGTCGTGGTACGCGGGGCGAACGGCGATGGTGTGGCTGTTGTCGCCGCCCTCGCGGCCTAAGGCTTCTGCCTCTCCTTGGCCGGACGCTCCGTCCTCGGCGAGCGGTTCCTCGAGGCCGAGGCGCCGGCCAAGACCTGATCGCCGCCTCCCCCAATCAATAACAGAGGGCGGTCTCGCCTGCGCCCTCGTCCGAGCCTTTGCTCTTGTTCTCGCACACGCCGAACGAGGGGTACATCAGGGAGCTGGGCGTGTTGGTGTGGCACAGCCCCACGGCGTGGCCGAACTCGTGCTGCGCCACGGCGTTCAGGTAGAAGGCCGAGCCCGCGGCGCAGGGGCAGGAGCCGGCCGTGCTGCTCCAGCGGAAGGCCGTGGCCAGCCGCACGTCGATCTCGAGCGCCCTGTAGAACGAGTTGCTGCCACAGGTCAAGAGCGGCGTGCCGTACTTGATGTAGTTGGTGATGCCCTTCTGGCTGCCGAGGTTGGCCCAGCCGACCACGTTCGTGTTGTCCGGCTTGTTGGCCTTCTTGGTCGTCGAGCCGGCGTGCGTCAGGGCCTTCCAGGTTCCGATCTGGCCCGTGACCGCCGTGTCCATCTGGCTGCTGCTGATGCACTGGCCGGAGGTGACCTTGCCTGCCGCTTTGTAGTAGAAGTTCGCGTCGGGCGGCGTGGGCCACTTGAGTCCCGTCAAGCAGTAGCCCCAGGCGGCCGGGGTGAGGGCCACGAGGCCGAGCAGGGCGAGGGCCGTCGTCGTCGTCTTGCGCATGGCTACCTCCCCGCCGCGCGGATCGCGCGGAGCGCCGGACTCTCGAGTTCAGGATGCTTCACGGCCCGGGCCACGCGCGCCAGCATGTCTTGGTACGCGATCGGCCCCAGCTCGACTTCTTCCTCGCCCACGACCTCCAGGCCGTCCCGAATCGCGCGCGTGTAGCCGCTCACCGCGCCGTCACGCTCCAAGACGCTCCACACTCCCATCGACAGTCCCAGGTTGTAGAGCCGGCCGTCCACCTCCTCGATGAAGACCAGCGCCTTCTGCCCCACGTGGAAGCTGGCCTCGCCAGGAACCTGGGACTCGACTTCTCCGACCCGGCCCTGCCGCGTGTGGAACACGATCTCCGTCTCCGTTGCGGCCTGGCCCTTGAGCGCCTCGTGCACGCGCAGCGTCACCGCGGTCTCGATGCCGAGGTCCGGGTGGTCGAGCCCTCGCAGGGTGACGACCTCCCCGACCACGACGAGCTTGGCCAGCCGCGCCTGGTCCTCGATGGACAGCCCCACGACCACGCTCGCCAGCGCCGGGGCCATGGCCAAGGCCAGCACCGCCGCGCCCCATCCCAACGTCCTTCCTCGCATGGAATGCCCTCCTTCCATTGCCGAACCCCCTCCCTAATACTCCAACCGGCGTGCCCGAATCAACTGGAAAAACGGGGACCCTCGCGGCACCGCGGGCCGCTGTGTTCGGCCGCGGAGGATCGCGCGCAGCGACCCGCGCGACCGCGACGAGGAGCGTTCCGGGCAACGTCCGACCCCGGATGCCGGTCGCGCGCGCCCCGACGCGACGCGCCCGCCGGTCGGCGGACGGGTGTCCGGATCAGCTCACCACGCTCTCCAGCTCCTCGAGCAGCTTGCGCTCGGCCGTGGAGATCGACTTCAGTCCCAGAAAGCCGCCGGCCGCTTGGGCTATCTCCCGCGTCGCGTCCAAGAGGTTGTGCCGCATCTGCAGCTGCTCGTCGGGCGTGAAACGCTCCCAGATGTGGCGCACGTATTCTTTCCACATCACGAGGATCCTCGAGTCGGGCCGGCGCGTGAGCCAGTCCCCCAGGACCTCCCGGGCCGTGTCCTCGGCCGCGATGCCTTGCGCCGCGGCGGCGCGGAGGATCGCCTCGCGCTCGCGATCGTCGATGCCGCCATCGGCCCATGCGACGAACACGAGCGGGGTCAGACGCAGCACCATCGCGCGCTCGGGACCGATGCCGATCGCTATCAGCCGGTCGAGAAAGGCATCGTCGTCGATGGCCACGACGCGCCGCAGCAGGTCGCGTCGCTGCGCGTGCTCGGCTTGCTTGCGCATCTTTTCGAGCAGCCGGGCGCTCTCCTCGGCGAAGAACGCGTCCTCCAGATTGATTCCTTCCTGGGTGCGATCCATCGTCTCCCTCCGTTGAATCCCGCGCCGACCGGCGGGACCCTGCGAGCCCGTCACGAACGGCCCGCCACGCAGCATACCTCGGAAGCGGCTCGGCGCACAGGGAGCAGGTTCGCGAGCATGAGCGTGGGGACCCTCCGGAGCCATGTTCTATACTTGTCCGCGATGCACGGCCCCGGACAGAACGGCGCCCAGGCTCCCCTGCCGATGACCACGGCGGAGATCCGCGAGCGCGGTTGGAGCGAGGTGGACGTGGTGTTCGTCACGGGCGACGCCTACGTGGACCACCCGAGCTTCGCCATGGCGCTGCTCGGCCGCGTGCTGCAGTCGCACGGCTACCGCGTGGCGATCCTGTCCCAGCCCGATTGGCGCAGCGCCGAGCCCTGGCGAACCTTTGGCCGGCCGCGCCTGTGCTTCGCCGTCAGCGCGGGCAACATGGACTCCATGATCAACCACTACACGGCCGGCAAGAAGGTGCGCAACGACGACGCGTACAGCCCCGGCGGCCGCCCGCGTCTGCGCCCCGATCGCGCCACGCTGGCCTATTGCCAGCGCGCAAAGGAGGCCTATGACGGCGTGCCGGTGATCGCGGGCGGGGTCGAGGCCAGTCTGCGGCGCTTCACCCACTACGACTACTGGAGCGACAAGGTCCGCCGCGCGATCATCTGTGACGCCAAGGCCGACCTCGTCGTGTACGGCATGGGCGAGGTGCCGCTGCTCGAGATCGTGCGGCTGCTCGACGCGGGCCAGGGCGTGAGCGCCTGCCGCCGGCTACGCTCGGTCGTTTACCGACTCACGGCGAGCGAGGCCGCGGCCTTTCACGATCCCAGCTATGTCGTCTTGCCCAGCTACGAGGAGGCCGCGGTCGATCCCGCGGCCTTCGCCAGGATGACGGCGCTCATCCATCGCCACACCAATCCGTACAACGCGCAGGGTTTGCTCCAGTTGCATGGCGATCAGGCGGTCGTCGCCAATCCGCCCTCCTACCCGCTCGACGAGGCGGCGATGGATCGCGTGTACGACCTGCCGTACACGCGCAAGCCGCACCCGAGCTACGGCGACCAGACGATTCCCGCCTACACCGTGATCAAGACCTCGGTGCAGATCATGCGCGGTTGTTTTGGCGGTTGCACGTTCTGCTCGATCACGATGCACGAGGGGCGCGTGATCCAGAGTCGCAGCGAGCGCTCGATCCTCGACGAGATCAAGCGCATGACCGAGGACCCGACGTTCAAGGGCGTGATCAGCGACATCGGCGGCCCCACGGCCAACATGTACCGCATGAACTGCAGCGTGCCCGAGGTGCGCGCCGTCTGCCGGCGCTTGAGCTGCATCCACCCCAAGGTCTGCAAGCTTCTGGCGACCGACCATGGACCGCTGCTGGGCCTGATGCGCGCCGCGCGGACCACGCCCGGCATCAAGAAGGCGCTCGTGGCCTCGGGCATTCGGATGGACCTCGCGAATCGCAGCCCCGAGTACATCAAGGAGCTGACCCAGCATCACACCGGCGGCCTACTCAAGGTCGCGCCGGAGCACGTCGACTCCAACGTACTCAACCTGATGAAGAAGCCGCCGGTCGACGGCTTCGAGCAATTCACCCGGTCGTTCCAGCAAGCATCGCAAGCCTGCGGCAAGCGTCAGGGCATCGTGCCCTACTTCATCGCGGGTCATCCCGGCAGCGACTTGCCGGCGATGATCAGCCTGGCGCTGTTTCTCAAGCGCACCAACAACCGCCCCGACAAGGTGCAGGACTTCATCCCCAGCCCGATGGACATCGCGACCTGCATGTATCACACGGGCCTCGATCCGATGACCGGCAAGCCCGTGTACGTGGCCAAGGGCGCTCGCGAGCGGCGGCTACAGCGCGCGCTCCTGCAGTACTGGAAGCCGGAGAACCACGGCGCGGTCGTCGAAGCGTTGACGATCGCTGGACGGCGCGATCTGATCGGCGCGGGCCCTCACTGCCTGGTCGCCTCCCTGCCGCCGGCTGTCGGGCGTGCGGCACGCGAAGCCAACCCCGTCGCCACCGCCGGCTACCGGCCGGGCCGACAGGGTGCGCGGGGCCACGCGCGCCGGCGCGGCGCGGCGAGCTGAGACCCCTGCCTGGCCACGGGTCGGCCTGGACCCTTCGGAAGCGAGACCCGGGAGCCGGCGAGGCTGTCCGCGTAGGTGGCTTCGCGCCTCGGGCGAGAGAGCGGATCAATCGCCGGCGATCAGGAGCGGACAGGCCGACTCGGCCGCGGCCAGGTATTGCGTGAACGACCGCGACTGGCCCGCGCGCAAGCCGATCGCCGAACTCGGCGCGACGCCGTAAAAGTACGCCAGCGAGGTGCCGGGATCGTCGAGGCCATCGGCCACGCAGTCGGCCTCGTCCTGCAGCGGAGCGTCCCAGCACGAACCCCAGGCCACGGACCACGAATTGAACTGCAGCACCTCGGGAGGGTGGGGTCGCGGGTCGAGACCCGATGGAATGCCGACCGTGGCCACCACGAGATAGACGGGCCTGCCGCCGCACGCGCGAGGCTCGATCGGCTCCCCGCTCGGGCAGGCCGCTTCCGCGGGATCGGGATTGAACACGACGTGGGGTGGATAGGGACCGTCGAACGACCCGTTCTTCGTGAGACGCAGGCTCCTGTCGCAAGCCAGCCACGGCCTCCGGCAGTCCCCCAGCCACGGCGCGGTATTCTTGTCGTCGGGGTCGAGCGCCGCACCGATCGACAGATCCCACAGCTTGCGCAGCCCGAAGCGGAAGGGGCCCGGACCGAGATTCACTACCGTGTGGGTCTCGCGAATGAGCGTGTTGTCCGCGGTCTGTGTGCCGTCGAACGGCCCCTCGATCACGACCTCCTGGATGAACTCGACCGTCGGACCGCCGCGGCCACCGGCCGGCGTGTCGGCGAACTGCCACGAAAGGCGGAAACCGGCCACGGCGCCGTCTCGTTCGATGGGCTCGATCGCCGGCTGTCCGGCGATGATGCACAGTGGGGAGCACTGCTGGCTCGTCGTGTAGTTGCGCCCGGTGGCGTGGGAGCGCAGCGTCGTGTAGTTGCTGTTGCTGGCCGTGCCGTTGATCGAGAACACGACATCGAGATCGGGACCGACCGGGTGCAACTCGCCCGTGATCGCGCTCCACACGCCGCACTTGTGGGCTTGCTGGCCGTCAGCGACCGCGATCCGATAGACGCCGTTTCCGGCGAACAGGTTGGCCCCCCACGTCGTGCCGGAGGCCCCGCCGAAGCTGCAGGCCGCCAGGATCGTCAGCAGCGCGGAACGAGGCAAAGCGGGCGGACGCATCCATCCCTATTTACGCCGGAAACGCTGCGCCGTCAATCCGCTGACCTTTCGTCAGAACCGAATGCCGACCCCGGCGAAAAAGCCGCTCGATATCATCTCGCCCTTGCCCGAACTGCCGATTGCGGCAGGGCTGCAATCCGTGCAGGACGGTCCGCCCGGCTGGATCCCGATCAAATCCGACCCACCGCCCGAGGTGATCGTGATCGGGGGCGCCGCACCCGCGGGCACGAGCGAGTCCTGGGTGAAGTTCACCTCGTTGATCCGGTAGCCCGCATGCACGTTCAGGAACGGCATCGCGTTCCAGGTCAGACCCAGCTCGTACTCGTAGGCATCGAGGTCCGTGAACGAACCCGCGAGCGGGTTCTCGGGCTCGCTGTCATCGAGGGACGGCAGCCAGGAGCCGTGGACATGGGCATACAGCTTGTCCAGAAGACCCACGCGTCCCTCGAGCGCGACGCGCATGCCCGACGTTCGGTCTTGAAAGCCCTCGAGCTGCATCTGCTGCCATCCGAGGCCCAGTGCGACGAAGTTGTTCTCGGTCGGGGAAAGGGCGCGCCACATCACGTCGACGGACGTATAGTCCGCGCCGTCCGAGCTGCTGGGGTCCGACCCGTATTGGCTCGCTTGCAGACCGTAACGCTCGAGGACCCACAGCTCCGCCCGCAGGCCCGGAGCGTCTGCATCCGAGGTCGTGCTCACGCCTCCGCTGTCCGACTGGAACTCGTTGGCCCACCACACGGCGCTGACTTGCCCATTGACCGGCCCCGCGGCCTGAAGCGGGCCGAGCCACGGGCCGAGCAAGCAGCAGGCCGCGAGCGCCCTTGTCACAATCTTCATCATTTCTCTCCCTCGTGAACGCCTCGTCGGGTTGTCGTTCCAATCGGCGTTTTTTGGGAGAAGATAGGTTGCGTTCGCGCGAAGGCAAGCGCTGCGAGCCGAGGAAGCGTGTCGCGATTCGCCGGTCGGTGGCGTGCGGATTACGAGGTCGCAACGCCCCCGGTCGAGAGTGTAATCGGCGTTGGCGCGCGAGCGAGAATCTCGGCCATCTCGTGGAGGGCTGCGGGCGCGCGATCCACGCGACCGCCGCGGGTTGCTTGCGTGGCCTGGCGCCCAGCCGGCGCCCCGGCCGGCCGTTCAGTCGGGATTGTCCATCAGAAACGAGAAATCGGTATCGATGGGACGCTCGAGCGACCGGCGCTCCTCGACCAAGTCAAGGAGCGCGTGGTCTCCTTGCAGGGCGAGCCGCTCCGCGAGCGCGGGCGAGTCCGGAAACAGCGCGAGGCCGTCGCGCCACACGCCGCGCGCTGCGGCGTAGTCCTGGTCCTTGGCCAGCGCGTCGCCGAGCAGCACGTGCGTCCGCTCGAAGTACGGTCGATGCCGCGCCCCGGCGCGCTGCTGCAGCTCGAGGCAGTGCCGGAAGTCCGCGATCGCGTCCGGCGTATGGCGCAGGGCCCGCGGCCAGTGCAGGTGGTTCATGCCACGGCCGTAGCGCGCCGGCCACCAGTCGGGGTCCTCGGCGATCACCGGCGCCAGCGCGTCCAGCGACTTGCGCGCGAGCGTTCCCTTGCAGACGATGGCCGCCAGGCCGCCGCAGGTCGGGATCTTGTCCACGTAGGCCACGGACAGCTCCAGCGCGGTCCGACGATCTCCGGGGTTCCGTCGCAGCAGGCCCTCGAAGAACTCGATGGCCCGGTCGTGCCGGCCGTTCTCCGTGCAGCGCTCGCGGTAGACCTTGGCCGCCCGGTGATTCGAGGGGTCGCGGCTCAGCTCCGTCTCCAGAGTGCCGAGCAGCCGCTCCAGCTCGGCGGGGTCCACCGCCGGGAGCGCCGGGACGGCTTGCTCGCGTGGCCGCTCCCGCCGCTGGGGTCGATCCAGCACCATGCGCGAGGCGCCGACGTAGGCCGATCGATCCTGGACTACGTCCACGAACCGATCGACCGGGACATCCTCCAGGTACTGCAGGCCGCCGTCCGGCCAGCGCACCTCGACGAGATCGACTCGTCCCTGCCGCCCGAGCCCGAAGTGCAGCCGGGGATCGCTCTGCCCCGCGTAGCCGTTGCCGCCGTCGCGCTCGCGGATGCGCGTCACGCCGCCGCTGACCACGGTCACGCGGGTACCGATCGCATCCGCGGTGACGCCGCTAGCTGGATCCGCGTGCAGCCGCAGGCTGAGCCAGTGGGCGGCCGGCGCCGAGCGGTTCTGATACAGGTGCGGCGGCTGCCCCTGGTTGGCGACGTACAGGTCGAGGTCGCCATCGTTGTCGTAGTCGAAGCAGACGACGCCGCGACCGTCGCGAACGCTGTCGACTCCGGCCTCGGCCGCGACTTCCGTGAACGATTCGAAACCTTCGTTGCGCCAGAGCCGGAACGGTTCGTAGCCCGAGAACGAACGGTCTCCGATCGTCGGCCAATTCAACGCATCGGCCGGGTCCTTGCCCAGCACCGACCACGAGGCCAGGTCGTACCAGTAGCTGCCCTCGCCGGCGCTGATGAACCCGTTGGCCGAGAACAGGTCCAGGTCGCCGTCGTTGTCGTAGTCGAAGAACTTGGCGCCCCAGCCCCAACCGCCGTTGTACGTGTGCGATTCCGGCGAGATGTCCATGAAGCGCGTCAGCCCGCTCCCGTCCGGTCCGTTGTTGCGCCAGAGCATGTTGCCTTCCTTCAGGTACTCGGCGGTCGTGATGTTGGTGACGTAGATGTCGAGCCAGCCGTCGTTGTTGAAGTCCCCGAAGTCGACGTTCATGCCCTTGCGCGTGTCTCTGCCGATCGCGGCCGCCGAGACGTCGACGAATCCACCCGACCCGTCGTTCAGGAACAGCTTGTCCGGTCCGAAATCGTTGGCGACGTAGAGATCGGGCCAGCCGTCGTTGTCGACGTCGGCGGAGCCCACGGCCAGGGTCCAGCCGGGGTCGTCGACCCCCAGGCGCGCGGCGACTTCCTCGAACTTGCCGTCCGGCCGTTGATGGTAGAGGAAGTTGCGGCCGGCGTTGCGCGCGACCTCGAAGCTGTCGTGCATGATCAGCGTCGTGTCCAGATGCCACAGATCGACCTCGCGAAAATAGTTGCCGACGTACAGGTCCAACCGGCCGTCGCGGTCGTAGTCCAGCGCGATCACCGCGTTGCCGTTGGCCCACGGCGTGCCGCCCGGGATCCAGGCGGCGGTCACGTCGGTGAACGTGCCATCGCCATTGTTCCGATAAATGAGGTCGCGCCCCCAGCGCACGATGTAGAGGTCGAGTCGGCGGTCGTTGTCGAGGTCGGCCCAGATACAATCCATGCCCACGCCGTTCTCGTCGTTGGCTGCCGCGACCCCGGCGGCCCCGGCCACGTCGGTGAAGGTGCCGTCGCCGTTGTTGCGGTAGAGCCAGTTCGGCTGGCCCTTGCTGGAGTTGGTCACGTAGAGGTCGATCCAGCCGTCGCCGTCGTAGTCGCCGGCCGCCGCCGCCGCGCCGACGCTCGTGAGCCAGGGCATGATGTTGTCGACTCGGGTGTCGAGGGCCGGCTTCTGGTGGCGGTGGCCGATGCCGGCCTCGAGGGTGACCTCGGCGAAGGCGGACCCGGCCGCGCTCGGGAGCGGGCTCGCGTCGTCCGCGGAGCGCCCGCCGCAGCCGCTGGCCAGCCCCAGCGCGAGCATCGAGGCCAGCTGTCGGCGAACACGCACCGAATTACCCTACCACCGATCGAGGGGCTCGGGGCCCGGCCCACCCCATTTCGGCAGCGCGCGCGCCCATTTGAGGCGGGCCAGCCGCGGCGAGCCCCGCGTTCGACGGGACTGGGCGATAATCGAGACGGCAGGAGTTGGCACACGCCGTGCAGTTGCGGACTGCGGGCCTCGCCGGGAGCGGGGCGCCAGCGTGCGGAGAACCCCACGACTTCGAATGAGGAGAGAGGCGAGATGAGAAACCAGTACGGGATGCGGATTCTGGCCTTGGCGGTGGCGCTGCTCGCCGGCGGCGGCGTCGGCGCGGAGGAGACGGGCAAGTGGGTCGCCGAGAGCGGCCACGCCATCGTGCTGCCCGAGGGGGCGAACGCGATGGTTATCTCCGAAGGCGGCGAGACCTTCGACTTGGCGAACCTGCGCGACGGCGAGAGCCGGACCTTCGGTCAGGGCGAAAAACAGGTCACGAGCACTCGCCTGGGCGACCTCGTGACGATCGCGCGCACGGCCGGCGAGGGGAAGCCGCTCGAGGTGCAGTGCCTCGTGGGCCAGGACCTCTGCCAGGTCACGACGTTCGCGGACCAGCCCGAAAAAGTGATGATCATGATCCAGAAGACGCGCGAGTGCGTCCACGGCACGGGCGATTGCGACAAGACCATGGACATCACTGCTCAGGCCCTGCCCCACGGCGCCCACGCCATCGTTCACAAGGTCAAGTGCGACGACGCCGGCAACTGCGAGAAGTTCGAGGATATCTCCCATCACGGGATCAGGATCATCGCGGACGTCGAAGGCGATCCGGGGAACGCGAACGTGATCATCCTCGATTCCGCCGCACCGGGCGCGGGCGTGCTGTTGCGCTGCCCCCAGGGGGACGCCACGGTCAAGGTGTCGGCGGAAGAAGCCGGGGATACGTTCCTGTGTCCCAAGCACTCGGTGCCGATGGAACAGGCCGCGGGCGGCATGATCCTGGGCAAGCCGCGCACGAAAACAAGGTAGACGCGAGACCCACGCGTGAACGAGAGCCGGGCCGGCGGGCCCGGCTCTTTTTTTTGCTGCGACCGCGCGCGAGCGGTCTGGTAAGCTGCGCCTGCGCTGCGACCGCGCCGGACGGTCCCGAGGGTCTCGTGCGAATTCCCGTGCCCTTCGTCTGCGTCTCGTTGGTTCTGGGATTCGCGACGCTTTCCGCGCCGCATGCGGCACAGCGCCGCCCCGCGGTCCCCTCCTCGGCCCTGCCCTCGATCGGCGATGCCACGCGAGGCCTGACCGCGCGCGAGGGGCTGTTCCGGCTGTGGGTGGATCCGACGGGAGGAAAGCTGTGGCTCGAGGTCCCGGCTCCACGGGGCGAGCGCGGCGTCGCCGCCGAGTTCCTGTACGCGGAGGGGCTCACGGCGGGCCTGGGCTCGAACCCCGTCGGGCTGGACCGCGGCCGACTGGGGGAGACGCGCTGGGTCGTCCTGCGACGCATCGGCCGGCGCGTCCTATTCGAACAGATCAATCCCCGCTTCCGCGCGGGCGGTGACGATCTCGCGGAGCGGCGAGCCGTGCGCGAATCCTTCGCGACCTCGGTGCTGTGGGCCCAGGACGTCGCGGCGCTCGATCCTGACGGTCGCTCGCTCGTCGACCTCACGACCTTCGTCGTCAGCGACGCGCACGGCATAAGAGCCGCGCTGGCCCATGCGGGCCAGGGCGATTTCGCGTTGGACCCCGGACGCAGCGCCGTGGACTTCGAGCAGTGCCTGGTCTTCCCGGACAACGTCGAGTTCGAGGCCATCCTGACCTTCTCCGGCTCGCATCCCGGCCCGGAGCTGCAACAGACCGCCCCCGCGCCGGAGGCCCTGACCCTCGTGTTGCACCATTCCCTGATCCGCTTGCCCGACGACGACTACCGCCCGCGCCGCTTCGATCCGCGGGCGGGCTCGTACGCGGTGGAGTACAAGGACTACGGCGCGGGCCTCGCGGAACCGCTCGTGCAACGCCGGATCGCGCGGCACCGCTTGCGCCGGGTGGATCCCGGAGCCGAGCGCTCCGCCGCGGTGCAACCGATCGTGTTCCATGTGGATCGGGGAGCGCCCGAGCCCGTGCGCGGGGCGCTCATCGAGGGCGCGAGCTGGTGGGCCGCCGCCTTCGAGCAAGCCGGCTTCGTCGACGCCTTTCGCGTCGAACTGCTGCCGGAAGGCGTCCATCCGCTCGACGTGCGCTACAACGTGATCCAGTGGGTGCACCGCGCGACCCGGGGCTGGTCGTACGGGGGCGGCATCATCGACCCGCGCACCGGGGAGATCCTGAAGGGGCACGTGCGACTGGGCTCCCTGCGAGTGCGCCACGACCGCCTGCTGTTCGAGGGACTGGCCGGAACCGGCAAGACCGGGAGTGGCGCGCCTGACGACCCGCTCCAACTGGCGCTGGCCCGCATCCGGCAGCTCGCAGCCCACGAGGTCGGACACGCCCTGGGTTTTTCCCACAACTTCGCGGCCAGCACCTACGGCGGCCGCGCATCGGTGATGGACTATCCCGCCCCGCTGGTGACCCTGGGTCGCGACGGCGAGCTGGACTTCTCGCAGGCCTACGCGGTGGGGACCGGCGTCTGGGACCGACACGCGGTGCGCTTCGCCTACTCCGACTTTCCCGCGGGGATTCGCGAGGATGTGGCGCTGGATGCGGTCGTGCGGGACGGCATCGCTCGCGGCCTGCTGTTCTTGACCGACGAGGACGCCCGCCCGGAGGGGGCCGCGGACCCACGGGCCAACCTGTGGGACAACGGCGCCGATCCGGTCGAGGGCTTGCAGCTCGCCATGGCGATACGCCGGCGCGCGCTCGACCGCTTCGGAGAGCACAACGTGCGGCCGGGCAGCCCGCTCGCGCACCTCGAGGAGGTCCTGGCCCCCCTGTACTTCCACCAGCGGTACCAGTTCGACGCCGCCGTGAAGCTCGTCGGCGGCATGGAGTACCACTACGCCGTTCGCGGAGACGGCCAGACCGCCACTCGCACGGTGCCCGCGGCGAGGCAACGCCGGGCCCTCGCCGCGCTGCTCGACTTGCTCGACCCGGCGGAGCTGGACTTGCCCGATGCGATCATCGAACTCTTGGCGCCGCGCCCTCACGGCGAGAGCCGCGGTCCGGAGATGTTCGCCTCGCGGACCGCGCCCGCGTTCGATTCTTTGGGTGCCGCCGCCAGTGCGGCTGCCCTGGTCATCGAGGGCCTGCTGCAACCCGAGCGGCTGGCGCGCCTCGCCGACTTCCACCGGCGCGACACCGACCTTCCCGCAGTAGAAGAGGTGCTGGAGCGTCTGACGGCTCGCGTGTTTCCGGCGCGGCCGGCCGAAGGCGCACGGCTGGGCGAGATCGAGCGCGCCGTGCAGTCCGTCCTGGTCGAGCGCCTGATCGGCCTGGCCCAGAATCGAGACGCGCGCCCGTCGCTGCGCGCTCGCGTCGAAGCGACGCTGTTCGAGATCCGCCGGCGCCTGGCCCCCGGGACCGGCGCTCACGAGCTGTTCCTGGCCCAGGAAATCCTGCGGTTCCTCGAGCGCGTGTCCGATCCGGTTGCCGCCGCGTGGACACCGGCCGACCTCCCTCCGGGCAGTCCGATCGGAGCCGCGGGGGCGGGCTTCGCCGACTGCGGCTGGTGACGAGCCGCCGTCGTCGCGGTCCGAGTCTGCCGTCGTCGGGCGCGAAGCTGCCTGCAGCGCGGTGCATGTTAGAATTCGACCGGCATTTCCGAAATCCGTGCCCCCACACGAGGGTCGTGCCGTTGAACAAGCGACGTTCCAAAACCACGCAGTCGAGCCTGGCCACGGACATCGTCGTGCGCGACTACCGCATCGCGTTCGTGAGCCGCGAAGCCTCCTACCTCGGCCGCAAGGAGGTCTTCGGCGGCAAGGCCAAGTTCGGGATCTTCGGCGACGGCAAGGAAGTTGCGCAGGTGGCGATGGCCCAGGCCTTCCTCGAGGGCGACGTGCGCTCGGGCTATTACCGCGACCAGACCTTCATGCTGGCGATCGGCATGCTCACGCTCGAGGAGTTTTTCGCGCAGCTTTACGCCCACGCCGACGTCGAGCACGACCCCGCTTCCGCAGGCCGCTCGATGACCGCGCATTTCGCGACGCGATACCTCGAGCCCGACGGCCGCTTCCGGCCCCAGACCTCGATGTTCAACTCCTCGGCCGACGTCTCTCCCACCGGATCGCAGATGCCCCGGCTGGTCGGACTGGGCTACGCCTCGAGGCTCTATCGCGAACTGCCAGAATTACGCTCCTTCGGCGAGTTCTCGCACAACGGTGACGAGGTGGCGTTCGGCACGATCGGCAACGCGAGCTGTGCCGAGGGCCTGTTCTGGGAGTCGATCAACGCCATCGGCGTTCTCGCGGTGCCCGTCGTCCTGTCGATCTGGGACGACGAGTACGGCATCTCCGTATCCAACGAGCACCAGATCGTCAAGGGCGATCTGTCGCGGGCCCTGAAGGGGTTCCAGCGCGACGACGTCTCGCCGCGGGGTTTCGACATCCACCGGGTCAAGGGCTGGGATTATCCGGCGCTGTGCGAAACCTACCGCGCCGCTGCCCAGACGGCGCGGCGCGAGCACGTCCCTTCCATCATCCACGTGGTCGAGCTGACCCAACCCCAGGGTCATTCCACTTCCGGCAGCCACGAGCGCTACAAGAGCGCGGAGCGGCTGCAGTGGGAGGAGGACCACGACTGCATCCGCCTCATGCGCGCGTGGATGCTGGAGCAGGGGTTCGCGGAGGACGCGGAGCTGGCCGCCATGGAGCAGGAAGACCGCCAGCGTGTCCGCGAGCGGATGGACCGGGCCTGGGAGGCCTACGGGGCGCCCATCCGCAAGGAGCGTGAGTCCTTGATCGCGACGATCGAGCAGGCGGCCCACGGCCGGTCCGAGGACGCCCTCCGCGCCATCTCCGAGAGACTGCGCCGGATCCAGCACCCGCAGCGTCGTGACCTGGAGCGCGCCCTGCACGATGCAAGGGTGGCCCTGCGCCACGAAGCCCCGGCGGCGCGAGACAAGCTCCGCGAGTGGGCGCGGGAACAGGGCCGGCTGAACCGGCGACGCTACAGCTCGCACTTGCACAGCGAATCCGCGGAATCGGCCTTGCGCGTGCCGGTGATCCCGCCCGTCTTTGCAGAGGACGCGATCGAGCTGCGTGGGTTCGAGATCCTCAACCGTTGCTTCGATGCCGCGCTGGCCCGCTGCCCGCAGCTCGTCGCCATCGGGGAGGATGTGGGCCAGCTCGGAGACGTGAACCAGGGGTTCGCCGGATTGCAGGAGAAGTACGGCCCGCTGCGGGTCTCGGACACTGGGATCCGCGAGTGCACGATCGTCGGCCAGGGCATCGGCATGGCGCTGCGTGGGCTGCGGCCGATCGTCGAGATCCAGTACCTCGACTACCTGCTCTACGCGTTGCAGATCCTGTCCGACGACCTGGCCACGTTGCACTACCGCTCGGCCGGCGGGCAAAAAGCCCCACTGATCGTGCGCACGCGCGGACATCGCCTCGAGGGCATCTGGCATTCGGGCTCGCCGATGGCCGGAATCATCAACCTGCTGCGCGGAGTCCACGTCTGTGTTCCCCGCGACATGACGCAGGCCGCCGGCTTCTACAACACGCTGCTGCGATCCGACGATCCGGGGCTCGTGATCGAGGTCCTGAACGGCTACCGGCTGCGCGAGAAGCTGCCCTCGAACATCGGCGAGTTCACCGTGCCGCTCGGAGTGCCTCAGCTCTTGCGCCGTGGCCGCGAGGTGACCGTGGTGACCTACGGCGCCTGCTGTCGCATCGCGCTCGAGGCCGCAGATCAGCTGGCGAGCGTGGGTATCGAGGTCGAGCTGATCGACGTGCAGACCCTGCTGCCTTTCGACCGCCACGGGGAAATCGTGCGCTCGCTGGAGCGCACCGGACGGGTGGTGTTCCTCGACGAGGACGTTCCCGGAGGCGCCACGGCGTACATGATGCAGCAGGTGCTGGACGAGCAGAACGGATATCGCTGGCTGGACTCGCCGCCGCGCGCGCTTTCCGCCCAACCGCACCGTCCCGCCTACGGGTCGGACGGCGATTACTGGTCGAAGCCGAACCGCGAGGATATCTTCCGCGCCGTCTACGACCTCCTGCACGAGGCCGACCCGGCCCGCTACCCGGCGTTCGGCTGATCCGGGGTCTCCGTCGACTGCTCGGGACGCGGCCAAGAGCCGCGGGGCACGAGCCAGCGGTAGAGTTCGAACTCCAGCCGACCCGCCTGCACCAAGGGATCCTGGGCGACCAGCTCGCGGATACGGTCCGGCTCCCTCGTATGGAAGATGAGGATGCCCCGCAGGTCTCGGTCTTCCACGGGACCGGCTATGACCAGGTCACCCGACTCGGTCATGCGGCGGATGTGCTCGAGGTGGTGGGCTTGCAGCTCTTCGAGCTTCGCCGCGGGGTAGTCGGTGGGTTTTTCCGGCCGCCGCAGCATGCCGAGATAGGCCGTTCGAACAACTTCCGTATCCTTTGGCTTGCGAAGCACGCCCGGGGGCGCCCACCAGGTGTAGATCTCGAGTTCCATCAAACCGGTCGTTATCGATGGGTTGTGCTCGAATACGCTCTCGACCTCCTCGCGCGTCTCACGATCGATCACGATGACTTGCTGGATCCGCTCGTGGTCGGGGAGTGGGCCGGCGATCAGGGCCACGTCGTCCTTGATCAAGTTGCGCAGATACAGCGCGCCGGCCGTGCCCGCTCGATCGAAACGGTGCCGGACCAGCGCCTCGTCGATTCCCTGTTCCGGCTCGAAGTCCTCGTTGGGGACGAGGAAGACGAGCTGGAAACCCCGCAGCTCGGGCTCGGCCTTCTCGACCGCTTGCTGTGCCACGGCCGGAATCGACCCGAAAACGGCCAGGACCGACAGCAGCCTCAGTGCATGCCTTGCGCTCTTCATTGGAACCCCTTCTGACCTCGGGCGTCGAGCAGCTTTCGTCCGCCAACATCCTACACGGCCCTTCGTCCGTCGACCAACGGCGCAGACGGACTTGCGGACTGCGCGGGTCACGGAAGCCGGGGGTAGAACGCTGGTTCGAGCCGCGGCCGGGTCGGGACACGGGGCCGTTGCGCGTTCAGGCCACGCGATCGCGGGCAACGCCGTCGACCTCCAACAGCAGGTTGCGGAAGTCGAAGACCATGTGGCGCGGGAAGGTCTCGCCCCGGCACCAGGCACGCAGCAGGCTGCCCACGAACGCGGCGCCGCCCAGCACGGTATAGAAGATCGCCCGGTTGCCGCACTGGTGCTGATAGGGGCCGGTCTCGTCGGTCACGAGGCTGCGCTCGTAGGCCCGCGGGTCGTCCCGCGCGAGGTCGACGGCGTGGACTTCGAAGACCTCGCCGCCCATCCGGGCGTCGATCAGCAACTGCACGTCGTCTCGCCGCTTCAGGTTCGCCCACAGACGGGCGCGCTCCTCCAGGCTGTCCACGGCCAGGACGACAAGCGGCCCCACCGGCCGCGCTTCGTCCCCGTCGAATCGCCCGTGCACGGGCAGCAGGTTGCGCTCGCCGATCCAGGCCACCATCTCGGCCAGGGCTTCGACTTTGGTCTGGCCCGACAGGACGTGGCTCTTGCGGAACCATTGATTGGACAGGTTGTGCAAGGAACAGACGTCGAAGTCCGTCAGCGTGATCCTGTTCAGCACGCCGAAGCCCATCTTGATCAGCAGCAGCAGGATGGCGCCGCCCAGGGCTCCCGCCCCGACCAGGTCGAGATCCCGACCTTCGATGTCGTGCGGCGTGAACAGGATGTGCTGACGCAGATACTCGTCCCACTCTTTCATGGTCCTTACCTCCCGAGACCGTCGCCGAGGACCGGATGCGAAGTGGCCGGCCCGGGGACGATCGTGGTCCTGCGGATGTGGTTGGTCTCTCGGTAGTTGATGACCGTGTCGACGAGGCCGTAGAGATCGCCGTCCTCGTCGTAGCTCGTCAGAACCGGGTGCGCCTCGCCCAGGCAGTGTGCTTGCCCGCGACCGGGAGCCGCCTGAGTCGGGCTCCAGGTCTGCAGGATCGGGTGCATCGGACCGCAGCCCAACTGCAGCCGGAACATGAGCGCGCACAGCCACAGGTCGCCGCCCGGCCCTCCGGGATTGATCAGCCCCTCGATCCGATCCCGACCGAAGCGCAGCGCGGCGAGCGCGCGACTGGCAACCAGCTTGACCAGCCGAGCCACCTCCAGCTCGACGCGCGATTCTTCGACGGATCGGCTCGGCCGCTCCAGCAGCCGGGTCAGCATCTCGCAGCGCCGGACCAGGGTCCCCGGGAGCCCCCTGGCCGCTATGAGATTCTGCAGCAGCGACTTCTCGCTTTCGAGCGCGTGACGCTGCTCGACCGGCCGCTGCTCGATCAGCGCCCGAACCTGCCGGTGCACCTCCGCCCCCACGTGGGGCGCGGGCGCCTGCTGCAGCAGGGCCGCCAGCGGCTGTTCGATCAGCGTCTCGGCGAGCGGCTGGGCCGGGTCGGTGTTGGCCGGGGCCGCCAGCACCTCCGCCGTCTCGAGATCGACCAGCCAATGGATCGTTGCCGTCGTTCCATCGACCGCACAGAGCGGCACGCGGCGGCCGAGTCGGTCACGGCCGTGTTGCACGGCGAGCCAACCTGCCGTCGGCTCGTCGGACAGCGGTCCGCAGCGGGCGGCCAGGGTCGACTGGCGCTGCCCATGGCCGACCGTGAGCCGACGACGACGACCCGGGACGGCTCTGCCTCCCCGGACGCGCACGTAGGGCAGGCCGGAGACGATGGCCGCGGGATCGGACGGCGCGATCGGGCAGCCCTCGCCGTCGAGCACGGTCACGTGCCGCTCGAGCGCCGCGCGGCTGAGCGCGGCCGTCAGGAACTGGGTCAAATTGTCCAACGAGAGCCCCACGACCTTCGAGCTGGGGAGGCGGCGAGGGTGGGGCCGGCCGCCTCCCCTCTCCTCGGTTCGAGCGCTACCCACCGTGCACGCGAGGCACGACGGTGACTTCGTCGCCCTCGAGCACACTCGTCCCCAAGCCGGCCGGCTGTCCGTTCACGGCGAGCCGCCGACCTGCCGTTTCGATGTTGCGGGTCGCCAACACCTGCGCGACCGACTGCGTTCCGTCGCTCAGCGGAACGTCGTGACGGCCCCTGCCGAACTCCGTGACTCTCACGTTGCGCGCTGTCTGCATTTCCGTTCCTCCCGTCGACTCGCGCCGGGTCCATTCCCGCGCGCCACGAACTTACACCGGACATCTCGCGAGACCAGCCAGCCGCCGTGATTCCGCCGACGCCGTGTCCCCGGAACCGTGGTCTGCCCGTGGTGGAGGAGATGGAGATGAGCTGACCCAGCCGAGATTTCAGGCGGCACGCTTGGTGTTCGCCGTATGATTCTTTTGAGCAAGGCTGGCGCGTTCCGCAGCATGGGAGAGTGGTTTATGCAGCCCGACAAGCTCGCTCTTGCCCGATCGTTCTTTTACCGGCCGTTCTACGAAACGCGCCAGGGCCACATCGTCGGCCTGGCGACGACCGAGGAGCACATGCGGGACGGGTTGGCGATCGTGCAGTTCGGCCGCTTGTTTCCGTCCTACGAGTATCCGGAGATCGTGGTCGAACCGGGCCGACGCTCGACGCAGCCCGGAGAGAATCTGATCGTCGTGGGCCGGGCCTCCCTGCTCGCCGGATCCGACGGCGGCGCGGCCAGCGCGGAGCAACACGCCGTGGGAAAGCAGGCCCGTATCCTGCGCCTGTACGCGAACTGCTGCTACATGATCATCGACAAGGGAAAGAATCGTTTCGTGCTCAATACGGTGACCGAACAACGGTACGTTCCCGTCCTTCCGCCGCGCGACCGGCGGGACCAGGTCGAAATCGACTACGGCATCATCCGGCGCTGGTTTCGCGGTTTGACCGAGAACACCATCACGGGCGAGGGTTCGCACCGCGTGGGCACCATCGCGGCTTCCAAGCTGGCCACGTCGCCGGTCTTCCTGAGTCGGGTCCGCGAGGCCATCGAGAAGCTCGACGGTTTCAAGGACTCGGTGCCGCTCGAGATCCTGGTCCGCGGTGAGTTCCATCCGGACGGCGAGCCGATCTACTCCTTGGATCGGATTCACGCCGTACCCGTGGCCATGGTCTACAACAAGCAGTGGATCTACGACTTCCAGGACAACGTGGGTTGGAGCGATCAGCTCCCGTGGAACATCCACGTCGGGGCGATGGGCGAACGCCTGCCGTTGCCGGTGCCGAGCACGCACCCCGACTTCGTTCCACGGCTCGAGCTCCGGGCCGACCTCCGCGGTCTCGACGCCGGACTGCGCGCCCAGTGTCGGGAGTTCCTGGGAAGCGGTGCCGCGAGCGGCGAGGACCTGCCGGCTCCTCGAGAGCGAGAGGTCCGGCCGTGGATCGAGGCTCTGGTGGCCGAGTCGAGCCGCTTCGACGTGGAGGTCTGGGAATCGAAGCGCGGGGAGCGGCCTTCGTTCACGACGCTCCCGATCCGGGCCGGCACTGCGGCGGAGCTGTGGAAGCGATTCCTGATCCACCTGGCGCTCTGTCGCCTGCTGGGGCGCCCGCTGCAGGTCTCGGCCTCCTCGATCCGTCGCTGCTACACGGAGTTTCAACGAGACCTGAAAGCGACCGGGCCGGCGGAGCGGGAGCGCGAACTCGAAAAGAAGTTCATCGGACAGGTGCCGGGCAAGTGGAAGGACGGCCTCGCACCGCTGCTCGTCGACGCGAAGGGCAAGGACAAGAATTACGTCGAGCGCATCGAAAAGGCCAGGGCCTACACGCTCAAGTTGAACCGGGCGATGCTCGTGCTCAAGCTGCGCGTGTGACGGCGGCGGTCGCGCTGGTTCCTCCGGCGCCGCCGGATGCGGGCGGAGCAGCCGCGGCTTCGTCGCTGCCGTCGGCTGGCGTGGGTTGCCCTGGCTTCCGATCCCGACGCTAGAATGGGCCGCCCTGGGAGCGGCCCCGGGGGCCGGCGAGGAGGAGGTTTCGATAATGCCCGTCGGATGGGCGCATGGGCGGATGGCGAGCGTCGGGCTCCTGGTCCTGCTGCTGGGCACGGCCCCCGGGATGGCCAAGGAGAAGCAGGCCGCGAAGCAGGAGGCGGACGAAGGGCTTCCGCTGAAGCCCACGCGCACCATCGAGTTCGAGACGAGCGAAGCCACGTGGCTTTCGCTCGACGTCTCGCCGGACGGCCGGACGCTGGTGCTCGAGCTTCTGGGTGACTTGTACACCCTGCCGATCGAAGGCGGTCGCGCGACACGGATCAGCGAGGGGCTCGCATTCGACAGCCAGCCCCGCTATTCACCCGACGGAGCGTGGATCGCGTTCCTGAGCGACCGGGATGGCAGCGAAAACCTGTGGATCGCCAGGAGCGACGGTTCGGAGCCGAAGAAGCTGAGCCAGGACTCCAAAGCGGAGTTCGCCTCCCCGGCCTGGACACCCGACGGCGACTACGTCGTCGTCTCCCGGTCGACCTGGGGCCTCGGCACTTACGAGCTGTGGACCTACCACGTGAAGGGCGGCTCCGGGATCCAGATCACCAAGGCCAAGCCCACGCCGCAACTGCCGCGTGCCGGACGAAGCAACGCCATGGGCGTCGTCGCCTCCCCGGACGAGCGCTACTACTACTACGCTGGCCGCAGCGGTGGATTCACGTACAACGCGAGCTTCCCCTTGTGGCAAGTGGTCCGCCGGGATCGCCTCACCGGCGACGAGGACGTGCTGACCCAGGCGCCAGGCAGCGCGATCCGTCCCCTGCTGTCTCCCGACGGCACTCGGCTGGTCTACGGAACCCGTTTCGACGCCCAGACGGGCCTGCGCATCCGCGATCTGACCACGGGAGAGGACCGCTGGCTGCACTACCCGGTCCAGCGCGACGAGCAGGAGTCCCGTTTCACGCGCGACCTGCTGCCCGGATACGCCTTCACTCCGGATGGGCGCGAGGTCGTGGTCAGCTTCGGCGGTCGGATTCGACGCGTGGACCTCGCGTCGGGTCACGTAACCGAGATCCCCTTCACGGCCCAGCTCTCGCAACGGCTCGGCCCCCGACTGCACTTCCCGCGCCGCGTCGAGCAGGGTCCGGTCGTGGCGCGCCTGATCCAAGGTCCGGCGCAGTCGCCGGACGGCCGGCGGCTGGCATTCTCGGCCCTGACCCATCTGTACGTGATGGACCTTCCTGAGGGTGCGCCGCGGCTGCTGGGCGGCGAGGAATCGCGGCGGTTCCAGCCGGCCTGGTCGCCCGACGGGACCTGGATCGCCTTCGTCACCTGGTCGGCGCGGGGTGGCCACGTGTGGAAGATCCGATCGGACGGCAGCTCGGCGGCGATCCGCCTCAGCTCCGCGCCCGCGTTTTATGCCGATCCCGCCTGGTCGCCCGATGGCACGCGCATCGTCGTGCTGCGCGGCTCGGCCCACGAGCGGCTGACCCGCGAGTTCGATTTCGGCCAGACGCCGGGGATGGACCTGGTCTGGTTGCCGGTGGACGGCGGCCCGGCCCGACTCGTGCTGCCCGCCCGCGGTGTCGGTCGGCCGCACTTCACGCGGGACCCGGACAGGATCTGGCTCTACCTCAGCCCGGGGATCTACAGCGCGGAGGGACCGAACGGGCTGGTATCCATGCGCTTCGACGGCACCGACCGGCGCGAGCACTTGAAGATCACGGGCCCGGGTCTGTATTTCGCCGAGGAACCCGTGCCGGCCGACGAGATCCGGGTGAGCCCCGACGGGCGCTGGGCCCTGGCCCACGTCGCAAACCAGCTCTACCTGCTCGCCGTGCCGCGCGTGGGTGGCGAGACTCCGACCGTGGACCTGGCCAAGGCCGGGGTCCCGCTGGCGAAGCTGACCGACGTGGGGGCGGATTACTTCGAATGGTCGGCGGACGGTCGCACGATCATCTGGGCCGTCGGGTCGACCCTGTTCCGCCGCCCGTTCGCCGACGTTTCGTTCGAGAAGCAGGAAGACGACGAGGACGAGGACGGAGCAAAGAAGGCGTCGTCCGCGGCGGCGGACGACGCCGTCGAACGGATACGGGTGACGGTCGAAAAGCCCCGCTACGTCCCGCGCGGCACGATCGCGCTCCGCGGCGCGACCGCCGTGACGATGCGCGGCGACCAGGTGATTCCGAACGCAGATGTCGTGATCACGGACCATCGGATCACGGCGGTAGGCAAGTCCGGAGAGGTCACGATCCCCTCCGGTGCTCGAGAGCTGAGCGTGAGCGGGATGACCCTGGTGCCGGGCTTCATCGACACACACGCGCACTGGTTCGAGATCCGGCGCGGCGTGCTCGACGTCCAGAACTGGAGCTTCCTGGCCAACCTGGCGTACGGTGTGACGGCGGGCTTGGACGTCCAGACCGCCACGAACGACATGTTCGCCTACCAGGATCTCGTCGAAGTCGGGGAGATCATCGGCCCCCGGCCCTATTCGACCGGGCCGGGCATCTTCTCCGACAACGACTTCCAGTCGCTGGCCGAAGCCAAGGCCGTGATCTCGAAGTACAAGGACCACTACCGGACGCGCAACCTGAAATCCTACATCGTGGGCAACCGCAAGCAGCGTCAATGGGTGGTGCAAGCGAGCCACGAGCTGGAGATGATGCCGACCACCGAAGGCGGACTCGACTTCAAGCTCGACCTGACGCACGTGCTCGACGGGTTCAGCGGCAACGAGCACAGTCTGCCGATCGTTCCGCTGTACGATGACGTCGTGCAGCTCTTCGCTCGTTCGGGTATCGGCTACACTCCGACGCTGCTCGTGGCCTACGGTGGGCCGTTTGCCGAGAACGCCTTCTACACGAGCGAAGCGGTGCATGACGACCCCAAGTTGAACCGCTTCATCCCGCACGACGTGATCGACGGCAAGGCCCTGCGCCGGCCCTGGTTCCACGCCGACGAATACCACTACCCGGCCCTGGCGGCCGAGGCGGCGAAGATCGTCCGCGCCGGGGGACGGGTCGGCATCGGGGCCCACGGCCAGTTGCAAGGGCTGGGCTACCACTGGGAGATGTGGTCCCTGGCCAGCGGCGGTCTGACCCCGCTCGAAGTGCTGCGCGCCGCCACGCTGCACGGCGCGGAGATCATCGGGCTGGCCGAGGACCTCGGCAGCCTCGAGCCCGGCAAGCTGGCCGACCTGGTATTGCTGGAGCGCAACCCCCTCGACGACATTCGTCACACGAACACGGTGCGCCTCGTGATGCAGAACGGCGTCCTGTACGATGGAGACACGCTCGATGCCCTCTGGCCGGAGCAGCGTAAGCTCGAGCCGCTGTGGTGGGGGGATGGCGGGCCGCAGGAAGCGGGTCCGAACAGATGAGGCCACGCCCGCCGCTCGACGCCTAAACGAGGAAACGCCGCTCTTGAATCCACGGCCACGCCGGCCCGGTCTGGTCCTGGCACTCTGCGCCGCCGCCTGGCTCTGGCCTTGGCCTGCCGGGGCCGCCGAGGCGACGCTCTATCGGGACACCTGGGGTGTCCCCCACGTCTACGCCGACAGCCGCGAGGCGGCGGCCTACGCGCACGGGTACGCGCAGGCGGAGGACCGTCTCGAGGACCTGCTGCGCTCCTACCTGCTCGCGCTGGGGCGCGCTGCGAGCGTATTCGGACCGGACGCGCTGGAGACCGATGTCATCGCCCGCACGGCGCGCCACGAGCAGATCGCCCGAGAGCGATACCCCGAGTTGAACGCCGAGACGCGGGGCGTGGTCGAGGCCTTCGTCGCCGGAGTCCGGGATTACATGCGCGCGCATCCGGCCGAGGTTCCGTCCTGGGGCGCGCCGCCCGAGCCGCACCACGTCGTCGCTCTGTATCGCGGGTTCGCCTGGGTCTGGCCCTGGGGCCAGGCCCGGGGCGACTTGAAGCGCATCGGATCGCAGATCGACGACGGGCGCGGCTCGAACCAATGGGTGGTCGGGACAAGCCGGAGCGCCGAGGGGGCGCCGATCGCGCTGATCGACCCGCACCTGGCGTGGGAGCCGCAGAACCGCTTCTACGAAGCGCACGTCCACGGCGGCGACCTGAATTTCTACGGATTCTCGATCATCGGCACTCCGGTGATGGCCATGGGGCACACGGACGTCCTGTCGTTCGGGCTGACGACGGGTGGACCCGATTGCGCCGACGTGTACGAGGAGCGGATCCACCCCGAGGATCCGCTGCGGTACGAGTACGACGGAGAGTGGCGAGCGATCGAGGTCGAGGAGACCGAGATAGCAGTCAAGCTGCCGCAGGGCGTGCGCCGGGATCGGGTGCGGATCGAGCGCACCCACCACGGCCCGATCGTCGAGCGGCGCGGCCGGCGGGCCTGGGCCGTCCGCACGGGCTACGACCGCGAGATCGGCATCGTCGAACAGTGGTTGAACATGGTCCGGGCCCGCAATCTTGGAGAGTTCCTGAACGCGCTGCGTGCCAATCAGTCCTTGCCCCAGAACATGATGTACGCCGACGTCTACGGGAATACGTACTACGTCCGCGCCGGGCGCGTTCCGCGGCGGCCCCACGGCTTTGCCTGGGACCGCCCCGTTGCGGGGTGGACCTCGGAGACGGAGTGGCTGGGCCTTCACGCGCTGGCCGATCTGGTTCAGATGGTCAACCCACCTGGCGGTTTCATGCAGAACTGCAACGTTTCTCCGGGAGCGATCATGCCCGCGAGCCCGCTGACGGCCGATCGCTATCCGCAAGTCGTGTACAACGAGCGAACGGACCGCTCGAACGGTCGCGGCCGCCGGGCACTGGCACTGCTCGATGGCACGCCCAGCCTGACCCTGGCGGACGCCCTGCGCTTCGCCGTCGACACCTACAGCGAGAGCGTCGGTCCCTGGCAGCGCGCGCTGCGTGCGGCCCGCGAGGCCCGGGGTGAACTCGAGCCGCCGCTCGATGCAGCCGCGGACCTGCTGCTCGGCTGGGACGGCCACGTGACCGCGGAGAACCGAGCGGCCGTCCTGTTCGACGAGTGGACGAACGTCTGCCGTAGTGACGACTCCGGAGTGCCGGGGAAGCGTATCGCCGCAGGCGAGCCGCTCGACGCAGAGCAGGCTGCGGCGTTGCTCGCCGCGCTGGATGGGGCCGTCGCGACCGTGCGGGCCAAGCACGCGAGGATCGACGTCGCCTGGGGCTCGCTCCACCGCCTGCGTCGTGGCCATCGCTCCTGGCCGATCGGCGGCGCCAGGGAGGACTTCGGCACGCTGCGCTCGGTGCGCTTCACGGACCCGGACGAACTCGGCGTGTCCTACGCCAACGGCGGCCAGATATGCACGACGGTCGTCGTGCTCAGAGAAGGGAACGTGATCTCGTTCAGCGCCACCCCGTTCGGCCAAAGCGACCAGGCGGGCTCGAAGCACTACGCCGACCAGGCGGAGCAGCTGTTCAGCCGGGGCCTGTTGAAACCCACCTGGTACCCACGCGACGAGCTGCTGGAACACGTGGAATCGAAGCGCACGCTGACTTACCCCGCCCCGCCCCCCGCCCCGGCGCTTGCCGGCGGAGCTCGATCGACCCGATGACGGTCCAGTTCGAGGCCGCTTCGCGGGCTCGCCGCTGGAACGGACGCCACCTCCAGCGCACGCCCTGGGGCCGCGGTCGGCTGCCTTCTATAATGAGTGCAGGATCGTGACAGGGCTGCGACGCCGCTGATCGGGAGCCGCGCAGGATGAACGAGACAGTCCCGACGAAGTACTGGCACGCCCTGGAAGACGGGAGAATCCAGTGCGATCTCTGCCCGCGCTACTGCAAGCTGCGCGAGGGGCAGCGCGGGATGTGTTTCGTGCGGGCCTGCCGGGACGGACAAGTCGTGCTCACGACCTACGGCCGCTCGAGCGGGTTCTGCGTGGACCCCATCGAGAAGAAGCCGCTCAACCACTTCCTGCCGGGCACCCCCGTGCTCTCCTTCGGCACGGCGGGCTGCAACCTGGGCTGTCGCTTCTGCCAGAACTGGGACATCAGCAAGTCGCGCGAGATCGACACCTTGGCCGACAGCGCCACGCCGGAGACGATCGCCCGCGCCGCGGTGGAGCTGGGATGCCGCAGCGTGGCCTTCACCTACAACGATCCGGTCATCTTCCACGAGTACGCCATCGACGTGGCCCAGGCCTGCCACGAGCGCGGGATCCTGACCGTGGCCGTGACCGCGGGAGAGGTCTGCGAGGAGCCTCGCGCGGAGTTCTATCGGCACATGGATGCGGCCAACGTCGACCTCAAGGCCTTCACCGAGCGCTTCTACCGCCAAGTCTGCGCCGGCCACCTGGAACCCGTCCTGGACACGCTGGTCTACCTGCGGCACGAGACCGCGGTCTGGTTCGAGATCACGAACCTGGTCATACCCGGCGAGAACGACTCGGACCGTGAGTTCGAAGAGATGACGCGTTGGATCGTGGACAACCTGGGGCCGGACGTCCCGCTGCATTTTTCAGCGTTCCACCCCGACTTCAAGATGCTGGAGCATCCGCCCACGCCCCCCGAGACGCTCGCGCGAGCCCGGCGCATCGCGCTGAGGAACGGCGTGCGCTACGCCTATACCGGTAACGTCCACGACCGCGAAGGCGACACGACGTTCTGCCACGGCTGCGGAAGTGGGTTGATCCTCCGTGACTGGTACGACCTACGCTCCTTCAACCTCGACGCGGCTGGCCGCTGCCCGGCCTGCGGGACTGCTTGCGCCGGTCGGTTCGAGTCGGCGCCCGGCGCGTGGGGCCGGCGGCGTCTCCCCGTCCGTCTGGCCGACTTCGGCTCCCCTGCCGGCCGCTGATCGCGTCGGTTGGCGGACGAGATCCGCCGCGATCCGCTGGCGGCGCGTGTCCAGTCCGCGGCGACCGGCAGGGGTACGCCGCACGTGAACGCGTGGGCATGGCGGAGAGATTTCGCGATGCTAGGATTGACCGGCCCCGACCAATCACCATGCTGCATTGGATCGACTCGAACCAGACGTTGGCCGGGTGGCTGCTCGCCGTGTCGGTGGTGCTGTTCATCGGGGGCCTGCTGCTGATGCCGATCCTGCTGGCCCGCATGCCGCCCGACCACTTTCTGCGCGCCGAGCCCCACGCCTGGAACTGGAGCGGAAGGTACCCCGCACTGCGACTGGTCGTGCTGGTCGTCAAGAACCTCGTCGGTCTCGTACTCTTGGTCGCCGGCTTGGCCATGTTCGTGTTGCCCGGACCCGGGATCATCACGATCCTGGTCGGCGTCTCGCTGCTGAACTTCCCGGGAAAACGCGCGCTCGAGCTGCGCATCATGCGCCGGGGCCCCGTCCTCAGGGCCGTGAACTGGATGCGCGCGAAAGCCAAGCAATCCCCGCTGATCCTGCCCGACGGTCACGCTTCGGGGGGCGCCGATCCCTGATCGCCGAGGCCGCGCAGGATCCTGCGCGCCTGCTTCAGGTGAATCGCCTGGTGGAAGGGAGCGAAACACAGCCAGCGGTAGGCGTCCAGCGGCCCGAACCAGGGGTGCTCGAAGCGCAGCGAGCTGGCTCGGTCACGCGCGTCATGGGTCACCCGGTGACGGAATCTCTCGAGCATCGCCCGATACTCGGCCATGGACCTGTCGGCGGTCATGCGGCCCAGAGGCTTGAGATCGGCCGTGCGCAGCGCTTCGGTCGGCCCGATTCCGTTGGCCAGGTCGACCACGATGGACGCGACCCGCTCGCCGACGATCGTGAGGTGCTCGAGCACCATGGCGTAGGAGTGGCGGCGGGAGCTGTCTTCGAGACCGATCTGTGGCCGGGTCAGCACCCGGCGCGTGAGCCGCTCTTCGCCCTGGCCGGCGGCGAGACCGGCGAGCCGGTTGGCCTGGCGATCCATGAGGTCGGTCGCGCGGTCCCAGTCCAGCCACCAACAGAATGCGGGCAGCAGCAGCCGGCCTCCAACGAAGCGCTGGTAGGCCGGCACCCCGGCTCCCGGAGCAGCGAGCGCTTCCCGTTCCACGCGAACATTCTGGACAGGGCCCCCCCGGTCGGCAAGCGCTCGAGCGGCGGCGCCGCCCCGCCTTGTGATAAACTCCGCGCGATTCCCGCAATCGATGGAGTTGCCGATGGCTCACAGCGCTGGTGCCGAGATCGAAGCGTTCTGTCCTACCTGCAAGGACGTCAAGCCCCACGTCATCATCGCGATGAAAGGCACGCGGGCAGCCAAGACCGAGTGCAGGGTCTGCAGCGCGTCGCATGCCTACCGCAAGAATCCGCCCAATACGAAGGCCAACAAGAAACGCAATCAATACGAAGACGCGATGACCGGACGGGACACCACCAAGGCCATCCCGTACAAGTTCAATCGGAAGTTCACCGCGGATGACGTGATCAAGCACAAGAACTTCGGCGTCGGCCTGGTGACCCGCGTGGTTTCGGACAAGAAGATGGAAGTCCTCTTCGAGGAGTCCACGAAGCTGCTCGTCCACGGGCGGTAACGAGCAGGCATGGTGCGGAAGACCTACGTCACGAGCGAGTCTGTCACCGAGGGGCACCCGGACAAGATCTGCGATCAGATCAGCGACGCGATCCTGGATTGCCTGATCGAGCAGGACCCTGAATCGCGGGTGGCGGTGGAATGCTTGGTGACGACCGGCGCTGTGATCGTCGCCGGCGAGGTTACGACGAGCGGCTTCGCGGACGTGCAGAACATCGTCCGTGACACGCTCAGGGATATCGGCTACACCAACCCCGAGTTCGGCATCGATCACGAGGACGCCGGGGTGTTCGTCTCGATCCACCGCCAGTCTCCCGACATAGCGATGGGCGTCGACGAGACTGCCGGCAAGGCCCAGGGCGCCGGCGACCAAGGCATGATGTACGGCTACGCCTGCCGGGAGACACCCGAGCTGATGCCGCTGCCGATCATGCTGGCCCAACGCCTGACCCAGCGCCTCGCCGAGGTGCGCAAGACCGGCGTCATCTCCGGGCTCGGACCGGACGGCAAGAGCCAGGTCACCGTCGAGTACCACGACGGCGTCCCGAAACGCCTCGATGCCGTGGTGGTCAGCTCCCAGCATGAATCGGGGAAGTCGATTGACGAGTTGCACCGCGAGATTCGGGCCAAGGTCATCGAGCCGATCTGTGCCCGGTATCTCGACCAGCACACCAAGTACCACATCAACCCGACGGGTCGGTTCGTCATCGGAGGCCCCGAAGGCGACACCGGCGTCACCGGACGCAAGATCATCGTCGACACCTACGGCGGCGTGGGTCGCCAGGGTGGCGGCGCCTTTTCGGGCAAGGATCCTTCCAAGGTCGATCGCTCGGCGGCCTACGCCGCGCGCTACGTGGCCAAGAACGTCGTGGCTGCGGGCCTGGCCGACCAGTGCGAGGTTCAGTTGAGCTACGCCATCGGCGTGGCCGAGCCGACCTCGGTCAACGTGGACACGTTCGGCACGAACAAGATCGCGGAGGAAGAGATCATCGCGCGCGTCCGCAAGACCTTCGATCTCACCCCCAAGGGGATGATCCGCGATCTCAACCTGCGGCGCGCGATCTTCAAGCAGACCGCGGCCTACGGTCACTTCGGCCGCGAGAATCCCGACTTCACCTGGGAGAGAACGGACAGGGCGGAGGCGCTGCGCAACGGTGCCTGAGGCATCGACGGCCAAGACCACGCTGCAGGGATCCGTGGCCGCGGAAGGCCCGCGGTGGACCCGGCGTTCGCTGTTGCTGGCCGTCGGAGCGCTGGGCGTGGGCTCCGCCGTCTTTCGACGCTCGCTGGCCGCTCTGGCTGCCGAGGGGCCGGCGGTGACCGACGCGATGATCCGGGAGGCGGCCTGGGTCTCCGGCATGGAGTTCACGGACTCCGAGCGCGCGTTGATGCTCGAAGACCTGTCCCGAACCGTTCGAGGCTACGAGGCCCTGCGGGGCGTGCCCATCGACAACGCGGTTCCGCCCGCGCTGCGGTTCCATCCGGCGCAGCCGCCTTCCGGGAGGGCCGCCGGCACGGATGGCGCGGCGGACGTCGAGCCGGTGGCCCCGCGACCCGCGGCCGACGACGACCTGGCGTTCGCGCCGCTGCGCACGCTCGCCGGGCTGCTGCGCGCTCGGGAGGTATCGTCCGTAGAGCTGACCCGCCTCTACCTCACGCGTATGGCTCGATTCGACACGGTACTGCGCTGCGTGGTCACGCGGACCGAGGATCTCGCGCTCGAACAAGCGGAGCGGGCCGATCGGGAGATCGCTTCCGGCACGCTCCGCGGGCCGCTTCACGGCGTTCCCTGGGGAGTCAAGGACCTGTTCTCGGTGCCGGGCCAGCGGACGACGTGGGGCGCGACACCCTACAAGGACCAGGTGCGACCCGAGAAGGCCACGGTCGTCGCCCGCCTGGAACGGGCCGGCGCGCCACTCCTGGCCAAACTGTCCGTCGGCGCCCTGGCGTGGGGCGACGTCTGGTTCGAGGGGATGACGCGAAATCCCTGGCGCACGGAGCAGGGGGCGAGCGGCTCGTCGGCCGGATCCGCCGCGGCGACGGCGGCCGGCCTGGCGGCCTTCGCGATCGGCACCGAGACCTGGGGCAGCATCGTGTCGCCTTGCACGCGCTGTGGCGTCACGGGCCTCCGCCCGACGTTCGGGCGGGTCAGCCGTCACGGGGCGATGGCCCTGGCCTGGAGCATGGACAAGGTCGGGCCCATCGCTCGCACGGCCGACGACTGCGCCCTGGTGTTCCGGGCGATCCAAGGCTCCGACCCGCTCGATCCGTCGGCGGTCGACGGGCCGTTCGACTGGAACCAGGACCTCGACGTACGGTCGCTCAGGGTCGGGTTCGTCGAGTCTCTGTTCGAAAAGGATCGGGCCGCCGACGCGGAGGGTCCGGAGGCCCAGGCCAGCGCGCGCGAATGGCGGGCGTTCGACCTGCGGACTCTGGACGTCCTGCGCGATCTCGGCGTGAAGCTCGTTCCGGTCGAGCTGCCGGACCAGTACCCGGTCGACTCCATGGCGTTCATCCTGACGGCGGAAGCTTCGGCCGCCTTCGACGATCTGACCCGGTCGGGCCGGGACGACCTGCTCGAGCGTCAGGTCCGCGACGCCTGGCCGAACGTCCTGCGCCAGGGCCAGCTGATCCCGGCGGTCGAGTACATTCGCGCCAATCGCATCCGGACGCTGCTGATGCAGGCGATGGAGCGCCTCTTCTCGTCCGTGGACGTGTACGTCGTGCCCAGCTTCGGCGGAGACAATCTCCTGCTGACGAACCTCACCGGCCATCCGGCCGTCGTGCTGCCCAACGGGTTTCGGTCCGGCGACGGCACGCCGACCAGCATCAGCTTCGTGGGCCGGCTGTTCGGCGAGGCCGCCGCTCTCGCCCTGGCCCATGCCTACCAGCGGGCCACCGACTTCCATCGGCGGCGGCCTCCGCTGGCCTAGCCTCCCCCCGGTCGTCGCACCGAGCGCTCGACTTACCGAATCGCGATCGAAATGACGTATAGCGCCCTCTGCGGCGAAGCGAGCGTGCCATTTTCCAAGGAAATCGAGCGTGGCGGTCGACTTGCATGCCTGCCGGCCACGGAGGCTGCATGAGCCGAAACGCTGGAGTGTACGGATTGCGCCAGGCCGAGGGGGCCCTGGGACGCGCCGCGGCACGCGCGGTAACGGCTGGTCCGCTCGCCGAATCCCCCGGGCGGCGGCCGCTGGCGACGCTCTTGCCCCACCCGCGCGTCGAGGCGTTCCTGTCGGACGCCCAGCGGAGTCTCTCCCTGTTCGTCCCCGGGCTGACCCACCTGCTGCAGGGTCGCCGCGCGTTGGGTCTCCTGTTCCTCTCCTGGCTGGTCTTCCTCGGAGCGCTCGGCTGGTCCGTGCTGGGAAACATGGACCGGTTGGTTCCGACTCTCGGCTGGCTCGGGCGGTCGTCCTCCATCGCCTTCGGAACGGTGGCGGTCGTGTACGGCCTGGGTGCCGCCGTGCACATCGCGGCCGTCTGGACCGCGCTGGGCCCGCCGAGCACGACGCGCCCACCCCGAGCGCGCCATCCCCTGGGGCCCGCGATCGCCTCGTTCCTCGTCCCCGGCTGGGGTCAGATCCTGAACGGCGACCGCGTTCGCGCCAGCCTGTGCCTGGGCTGCTGCTGGCTGGTCGCCGGGGCCTGGATCGCGTCGTCGAACCCGGCGACCGCGCTGCTGAGCGAGCACTTCCCCGCCGTGGGCTCCCTGGAACAGTCGATGCGCGCGCCCATCGTCGCCTGGTTCGCGAAGTGGACGTTGCCGCTCTTGCTGTGGTGCATGGCCGTCTACGATGCGGCAGCCAGCGCCGTCGGTCGCCGCCAGCGGCGCTGAGGCCGGGCCCGCTACCTTCCCTGGTCAGTCGCGGCAGGGGCGCCGCGAATGACCGCCACGACGGCGGCCGCCGCCTCGTTCGGCACCAGGAAGGTCAGACTGTAGTGGGCGATCCTCCAGCCCGCCTCGCCGCGACGCAAGACACCGGTGCCGCGCACCACCCCGTACTTGGCGTTCCGTAGGTTTTCGTCGAACCAGGCCAGCGTCTCGTCCGCGGACAACATGACGTGCCGCTCCACGGCTTCGTACGACCAGCCTCTGCCGGCGGAAAAGTGCGGGTGGACGTATTCCCGGAACTGTTGCACGGTCCAGCGCTCCGTTGCGTCCGTTCCCAGAAACACGGCGTCCGGCGCAAGCTGGGCGAAATAGCGCTCTTCGTCGGCGGCGGCGGCCGCGGAGTGGAAGGCGTCGAGAACGCTCGAGACCTCGGCCACGGCGCCCTCGGAGGCCCTCGAGGCTGGCGGCCACAACGAACTCGCGACGCAGCAAGCGACGATGGAGATGGTACGCATGGTACGCATCCTAACACGCGGCCCCGAGCGTCCGGTCTGACACGTTCCATGTCCCGGCCGCCACGGCCCGCCGGCGGTTTTGCGCGACGGCCCCCCGAATCTGGCCGGTTTCGCGCGGTGGGCTCCTGGCACGCCCGTCGCGAGAGCGATGCGGCGTCGGAGCGCCGCACATCGCGGCGGCCAACACGAAAGAGGAGCACGCCGATGAACGCGAAGAACTCCGCCCGCCAACGTCCGATCCAGCGCTCGCTCATGATCTGCGCCGTCGCCTTCGGCGGACTCCTGACCGCCGGCTGCACCGAGGAGAAACCGCCCCGGGTCCCGTCCAAGACCCACGCCGCGCGCGAGGCGATTCCGGCGAGTCGCCCGGCGCGGGTCGCCGAGCCCGGAACCACGGTCGAGCCGCCGCTGACGGACACGCTTCGAGAGAATCTGCCGGCCACGGCCGGCGAATGGGTCCGGCTGGCTCGCCGCCGTCTCGAAGCCGCCGATCCTCGGGGAGCCCTCGAGGCCTGCAAGGCCGCGCTGGAGCTCGAGCCGGGTAGCGCTTCCGCGTTGCACTCCAAGGGCCGAGCCCTGTGGGCGCTGGATCAAGGGCAGGAGGCACTGGTCACTCTCGAGGTCGCGCGCCGCGCCGATCCCGACGACGGGTACATCGCCAACACGCTCGGGTACCTGCTGCTGACCCGCGGCGATGCCGAGGGAGCGATCCCGCACCTCGAGGCTGCCCGCGAGCTGCTGCCCCGCGTGGCCTACGTGCGCAACAACCTCGGTGTGGCCTACGAGCGCGCCGGCCGGGTCGACGCCGCAGTCGAGGAGTATCGGGCCGCGGTCGGAGCCGGCGACAGCGGCGGCAAGGCCACGGCGAGTCTGGCCCGACTGGGTCGGAGCCCCGCTCCGACGACCGACACGGTGGAACGCGCGCGTGTCGATGCCGGCGTGGCGCGTGCCGCGCAGAGCCGGGCCCGGTAGCTGACCGTGTCGGCGCACTCACGGAGAACAAGGACATGAACATCCGTTCCTGGCTGATGCTGTCGGTCGCGGTGCTCGCAGTCCCGGCGTCGGGGGCTCCCGGCGCCGGCCAAGAGAGCGTGGGGTCCGGCGGTCTCTACGTCCGGACGCCGGAGGGATACGTCGCGCTGCCGGTCGTCTCGATGGCCGTCGAGCTCGAAATCACGGGCGTGCTGGCTCGCGGTACGGTGCGGCAGAGCTTCACGAGCGCCGCCCGGCAGCCGGCCGGCGCCGTGTACATGTTTCCGCTTCCGGAGCGCGCCGCGGTCGACGGGATGCAGATCCGCATCGGCTCGCGGACGATCGAGGCGGTCGTCCGCGAGCGCGAGGTGGCTCGCCTCGAGTTCGAGGAAGCTCGCCGCGCGGGACGGCAAGCCTCGCTGCTGGAACAGCATCGGCCGAACCTGTTCCGGACCTCGGTCGCGAACATCGCCCCGGGCGACACGATCGAGGTCGCCCTGACCTACGTGCAGGAGCTGGACGTCGATCACGGACGGTTCGGCCTGGCCTTCCCCTTGACTTTCACTCCGCGCTACTCGCCCCGGCGCGCTTGCTCATCCGGTGCCGGGCCGGACATCTGCCGCGATGCGGAAGCGGAGTTCGGCTACTCCGACACCGATCTTCCCGCGATGCCCCGAGCGACGCTGACCGTGCGTGTCGATGCCGGGTTGCCCATCGTCGATCTGCGCTCGGCCTCGCACCCGATCCGCGCAGAGTCCGAAGGGCAGGCGGTCCGCGTCGCCGTGAGGTCCGGGGAGTTCTTGGCCGATCGAGACTTCCTGCTCTCCTGGAGCGTCGAGCGAGCGGACGGGCCGCGCGGCTCGCTCTGGATCGAGGAGCGCGGCGGCGAACGCTACGGCTTGCTGATGCTCGCGCCGCCGCTCGACGATGGCCCGTCGGGCTCTGGGCTGCCGACGGAAACGGTCTTTGTCGTCGACACCTCGGGCTCGATGGCGGGACCGTCGATCGAACAGGCGCGCCAGTCGGTGCTCGCGGCCCTGTCGCGTTTGCGGACCTGGGACCGTTTCGCGCTGATTCGCTTCAGCGACACGAGCCGGGGCCAGAGCCGCGAGTCGGTGCCGGCCGGGCCCGCGGAAGTGGATGAAGCGCGGCGCTGGGTCCAGGCGCTCGAGGCCGGTGGCGGCACCGAGATCCTGGGCGCGCTGCGCCACGGCCTGTCGCTGCTCGAGGCGTCGGCATCACGCCTCGAACAGCGGCTCGTCCTGATCACCGACGGGGCGGTGGCCAACGAGTCGGAGCTGTTCACCCAGCTGGCGCCGCATCTCGACCGCGTTCGGTTGCACGTGGTGGGCATCGGCGCGGCGCCCAATCGCTACCTGATGCGCAAGCTGGCCCGCGTCGGCCGCGGCTCGTGCGCGTTCATCCACGAGCGCGCGGGGTTGCTCGAGGAGCTGGATGGGTTCCTCCAGCGGATCGACCGGCCGGTGCTGGCGGACATCGCGCTCGATTGGCCCGACGGTCACCCGCTCGAAGTCTATCCCGACCGGCTGCCCGATCTGCACGCGGGTGAGTTCACGTTCATCTCGCTGAAGCTGGCTCCCGGCCGCGCGGTCCGCGGGCTGACGCTCGGGGGCCGTTCCCCGCAGGGCTGGCTCGCGCACGAGCTGGGCGTCGTGGAGCCGGCGTCGGCAGGCTCCGGGGTTGCCACGCGTTGGGCCCGGGCGAAGATCGAGAGCCTGCTCGACGGGTTGCACGAAGGTCGGAGTCCAGTCGAGGTGCGACCGGCCGTCGTCGAAGTGGCCAGCGCCTTCAATCTGGTGACGCCGTTCACGAGCCTCGTGGCCGTCGAGCGCACGCGATCGGCGGGCGAGCCGGGTCCGCTGCTGCCCGTGGCCGCAGTACCCGCCGCTGGAGTGCAATTGCCGATCGGCGGATCGCTCGGACCGCTGCGACTGCTCGGCGGAGCGAGCCTCCTGACGCTGGCCCTGCTGGGCTGGGTCGTTGACCGGTGGTTTTGCCGGGCGCGCTGGCCATGATGTCCTGGGGTCGCTGGCGTGCCGCGGCCGGAGTGCTGGCCGTCGCCGGCTCGTTGCTCGTCGCCGCCGAGCTCTACATGCGCGCCAAGTCCCGACTCGCGGCTCAACTGATCGAGCGCGCGTTGTCGGCGCACCTGGTCGACGGCGCGGCCCACCGGCCGTGGCCCTGGGCCGATGTCGCGCCGATCGCACGGCTGCGCGTGCCCCGGCTAGGCGTGCAGCGGGCCGTGTTGAGCGGCGCGACGGGCGCGACGCTGGCCTTCGGCCTCGGACACGTGGACGGCACCGCCGCACCCGGCGCGCCCGGCAACGTGGCTTTGGGCGGTCATCGGGACCACTGGGCCGCCTTCCTCGCAGAACTCGTTCCGGGAGACCGGCTGCTGCTCGAGGCGCACGGCTCCCGACGGACGTGCGTCGTCACCGGTCGCAGCGTGGTCGCGCAGGACGCGCCGCAGGCGCTGGAGCAGACGAGCGACGATCGGCTCACGCTCGTCACCTGCTGGCCCTTCGGCGGCCTCGTCGGCAGCCCCTGGCGCTATGTCGTGACCTGCGGCTGCGCCTGAACGACCGCCCATCGCCGCTCGGTCCCCAAGACTCATGGCGCGTCGGAGCGGAGGCGCTGCTCCAGGGCCTCCAAGGTGCGCGGCCAGTCCTTGCGCAGCAGCCGCGACAGGGTCCGGTCCGCCAGCAGCTTCCCGTCGGTCTGGCAGCTGGCGCAGTAGTTGGCCTCGTTTTCCGCGTACACGATGCGTTGGACCGGGCTACCGCAGTGCGGGCAGGGTTTGCGATAGCGGCCGTGCACCGCCATGCCCTCGCGGAACGCGGTGACTTTTTCCGGGAAGCCCTCCCCGGCCTCTGCCCGTAGACGGTCGGTCCAGTCCTCCAACACGCCGCGTGTCGCGCGGAACAGACGGTCGACTTCTTCGCCGCTCAAGGCATCGGACATCTTGAACGGCGACAGTCGGGCACGGTGCAGGATCTCGTCCGAGTAGGCGTTGCCGATGCCGTTGAACAGCCGCGCGTCGACCAGCGCTCGCTTGAGCGTGTGCCGTTCGCCAGCCAGCCTGGCGGCGAACGCCGCGAGATCCGCGCCCAGGACGTCGAGGCCCCCGGGGTCGTGCCCGCGCAGGGCCTCGGCTCCTTCGACGAGGTAGAGCGACGCCCGTCTCTTGCTGCCGGCTTCCGTGAGCACCAGCGATCCCTCGGAGAAATCGAACGCGGCCAGGCCGGCCTTGCCCGGCAGCTTCGCCCCCGGCTTCCTCCAGTGCAGGCGACCCGCGATCATCAGGTGCAGCACGAGGAACAGGCGGTCCTCGAGGCCGAACACCACGCGCTTGCCGAGGCGGAACACATCCGACACCTGCCGGTCCATCACCCGTTCGAGCGGCGGCTCGACCGATCGCAGCAGGAACGGGTTCCCGAGCCGCACGCGCGTGAGCGTGCGACCCCGCAGCCGGCGCTCCAGGCACTCGACGTAGACCACGATGTCGGGCAGCTCCGGCATCCCACCCTCCGCAAGCGTCAGGTCTGCGGTGGCGCCACGGCGCCGGTCGGCAGGCGGATGATGAACTCCGTACCCTGGCCCACCTCGGACTTCACGGAGATCTCGCCGTGGTGGTCCTTGATGATACCGAAGCTCACCGACAGGCCGAGCCCGGTCCCCTTCCCGCTCGGCTTGGTCGTGAAGAACGGCTCGAACAGGCGCCGCCGGTTCTCCGCCGGGATCCCGGGCCCGACAGCGGCTCGTTTCTTTCTCGATGATCTCCAGGTTCTTGCGTAGTGGCGTGCCTTCCTCGACTTCCATCAGCGACAGTTGGGCGCAGCCCAGGATGCCGGCCAGGGGGTTCTTGACGGAGGTCCGCTCGGACAGCCGCCACGTCGGGCTCGGCCTCGCCGAGCTTCGAGATGGCGAACTGGGTCCGGGCCAGGATCACGCCGAGCGAGTTGTTGAAGTCGTGGGCGACGCCGGCGGCCATCTGCCCGAAGGCCTTGATTCGCTCCGAGAAGACCAGCTACTCCTGGGTCGCCCGCAGCGACTGGTAGGCCTGGTGCAGCTCGTCGGAGCGTTTCGCCCCGTCGATGACGATGCCTAGCTGACCCGCCAGCCCCGATAGGAACGCGACGTCGTCCGAGCTGAAGGGCTTGCCGGAGCGGCGGTTCGTGACGTTGATCACGCCGAACGTTTCTCGTTGAGATTTGATCGCCATGCTGAAGGCGATGGGCGCGGAGATGAACGAGCTGGACAGATGAGGCCGGTGCCGCTGGACCCGCTCGTCCGCCGCGGCATCGGTGACCAGGAACGTCTCGCCGGTCGCTGCCACCCTCCCGGCGATGCCCTCGCCAAGCGGAATGCGCCGGTCCACGCAATTGACAGGTATGCCCTTGGCCGACACGACTTGCAACTCGTTCGTCGCCCGATCGAGCATCATCAGGCTCGCGCGTTCGACGTCCAGTTCGTGCATCACGACCGAGAGGAAGTTGTCGAGGATCTCCTGCAGCGGGCCCACGTCGAATGGCGCGTTGACCCGGTCAGGCAGCGCCACGGTCGTAGAAAGCTCCTGGTTCCTCTGCTGCTGCTTCTGCAGCAGGGCGCGATTCTTGAGCCTCAGAGACTTCTTTTCCAACGCCCGCTGGACGTTGACCCACACGTCCTTGAGGTCGAACGGCTTCTGCAAGTAGTCTCGCGCGCCGAGCCGGATGGCCTGCAGCGCTGTCGCGGCCGAGGCGTTGCTGGTCATCACCAGCACTTCGGAGTCGGCGTGGCGGCGCTTGATTTCGGTCAGGAGCTGAATGCCGTCCATCCCGGGGAGCACGATGTCGATCAGCGCCACGTCCGGCAGCCAGCTCTCGAGCAAAGGCAGCGCCGCTTCGGCCGACTCGGCCTCGCGGATCTCGCAGCCGTTCGCGGCCAGGATCCCGCGGACGACGTGCCGGATCGACTCCTCGTCGTCGACGACGAGCACCTTCGGTTTGTCCAACCTGCCGCTCCGAAGCCAAGAAATTCAATTACTTGTGGAATCTAGGATTCGGGTCCGGCACAGTCAAACAACACGTAAGTTGTTTATTCTCACCAGCTTAGTCTCAAGTTTCCGGGCGTCGACCGGACTCACGGGCCTCTCGTCCCGGCTGGCGCGTCACGGCCGGAACGGTCTTGCCGGGCGCCGCGCCGGCTCCTTGCCGCCCACCGCCGTGCGGTCGCGGAGGCTCCGGACGTGCCGACGCCGGGCCGACCCACCCGGCGTACGACAGCGCGCCGCTCGGGGAGCCTTCGACGCGCGCCAGGGGCGCGGGGCCCGCTCCGGACTGCGGCGATGCCTCCGGCCGGAGTCATGGCGCAACCGCCCGTTTCTGGTAGCCTGAAGCGATTCCTGAGGTCAAAAGAGGAGAGATGCTGTCCATGTCCGACGCGACGCGACTCTTGATGCTCACGGCGCTCGCGGCGACGCTCGCGGGCTGTGGAAGCGCAGGGGGGCTGCAGGCGCCGGGTGCCGACGCCTTGGCCGGGGCGTCGCCGGAGATCGTGGCCAGCGTCGGCGAGCAGCGGTTCACGCTGGCGGACGTCGATGCGAAGGCCAAGGCCACGAGCATCGAGCCCTACCAGGCGTTGTACGAAGCGCGCAGGCAGGCGCTCGAGACCATGATCGTGGAACACCTGCTGAACACGGCCGCCCGCTCTCGTGGGATCACGCGCGACGCGCTGATCGAGCAGGAAGTCAACCAGAAGATCGCGGCGCCGTCGGTCCAGGAAGTCCAGTCCTTCTACGATCAGAACCAACAAGCGATGCAAGGCCGTTCGCTCGAACAGATGACCCCGCAGATCCAGAACTACCTGACCGGCCAGCGGCGGCAGCGGACGATGCAGGTGCTCCTCGCGGAGCTGAAGAAGACCCAGCCGGTGAATGTCGCGCTCGAACCGCCGCGCGTGCCGGTCACGATCGCGGAGAACGACCCGACCAAGGGTCCGGCGGGCGCCCCCGTGCAGATCGTGACGTTCTCCGACTTCCAGTGCCCGTACTGTTCGCGGGTCGTTCCGAGCCTCGATCAGATCGTCGCCAAGTACGGCGATCAGGTGCAGCTCGTTTTCCGGGATTTCCCGCTGGCTTTTCACGATCGAGCGCAACCGGCCGCGGAAGCGGCCCAGTGTGCTCACGCGCAGGGCAAGTTCTGGGAGTACCACGACGCGCTCTTCGCGAATCAGCAGGCGCTCGCCGACGCCGACCTGCAGAAGCGGGCGGCGGCCTTGGGGCTGGACGTCGCGGAATTCAGCGCCTGCCTCGCCGCGGGGCGGTTTCGCAACGACGTCCTGAAGGACCTCGAGGAGGGCTCGCGCTTCGGAGTATCGGGGACGCCGGCCTTCTTCGTGAACGGCCGATTCCTGTCAGGAGGCCAGCCGTTCGAAGCGTTCGCCAAATTCATCGACGAAGAGCTGGCGATGAAGGGCATCCGGGTCAATTGACGTCGGGGGGACCAGTCCCGGATCGTGACCTCGACCGGTAGTGTTCAGTCCGTTTGGGACGGATCCACGGCACCCGCCTCGTCCGGCAAGGACAGGGCGAGCAGCGACTCCTCGATATCCTCGGTAAAGTACTGCTTGCACTGGTCCGAGCAGAAGTGCAACTCGTACCCCTGCACCGCTTGGGCGTACTCCGCGTCGCCCGGCATGCCCAGACCGCAGCCCGCGCACTGCGCAACGACGTGATCCGCTTGGCCGTCCGCGCGATCGGCGCGAGCGAGTACCGTTTCCAGATCCGCGGCCGTTTGCGGCCTGGCCCCGGTGGACGACTCGGTGCCGCGTCCGACCGGCTGTCCGCACCCGGCAACGACGAGCATGACCGACAGAATCAAGAACGGACTTCTTCGAATCTCGAACCGCATCATGCTGCCTCCTCGCCGCTCCGATCATGCCGCGTAGATCTGAAACTCGCGGGCCACACGCTCTACGACCTCCAGTGTACGTCGAAACTCCGGGTGCCGCACGATCATGTAACCGTCCGAGACCGCGGCGCGGCGCCAGTCGCCGACGGGAGCGCCGATCGGTTGCACGTGTACGGCGGCGACGACAGAGCCCAGCTCGTGCAGCAGGCGCCCCAACCCCTCCACCCGCGTGACCTTGCCCTGGCCCTGGGCGCGCTTGCAGACGATCGCCGAGTTGTAGGCACGCCGGATCGGCTGTGAGAACCGACCTCGGCAAACGGCCTCGGCCCAACCCGCAAAAAGATCGACGTCGCAGGCGTAGTTCATCGCGCTGACCAGGTTCGCGCCGGGGGGCCGGGCGCCGATCTCGCCGAAGACCACTTCGCCGTTGGACTTGCGGTACCACTCCATGTGACTGAAGCCCGTCCCGAAGCCCAGGGCCTCGAGCACCTTCCGACCCATCCGCCGGCCATCTTTCAGCTCTGAAGCCTCGATGTCACGCAGGCAGATCGAGCAGGGACTGATCCATTGGTGCTTCTTCTCTTCGATCGGCCGCGGCCGGTAGAGCGAGACATTCTCGAACTGAATCCGTCCATCGACGCAAATCGTATCGAAGGTGAACTCGTCGCCGTCGATGAACTCCTCCACGCTGACTTGCTCGATGTAGCGAAGACGGGGCAGCACCTGCGCCAATTGCTCCCGGCTGTCGACGCGATACGTGTCGGTCGACCCCGCGCCGGCGATCGGCTTGACGATCACCGGGAACCCACACTCCTCGGCGAAGGCGCGACACTCGTCCGCGGTGCGGGCGCGCTTGTGCCACGGGGTTCGAACTCCTGCCCTGTCGAGCACCTGCTTCATCCGTTCCTTGTCGCGGAACGCCAGGGTCCGTTCGCGATCCAGACCCGGGACTCCCAGCGCCCCCCGCAATCGGGCCGCCAGCATCATCGCCGGCTCCCACAGACACTCGACTCGATCGATGGGCACCTGCCGGAACTCACGGCGGACCTGGTCGACCACGGCCTCCTCGTCCCACAGATCCGGCACATGGAGGTGGGCCGTGACCGCCCGTTGAGCGTCGACGGGGAGCGCGGGCCCCGGCTGGTCGCCGAGGCCCCAGACGCGGGCGCCCATGCGGGCCAACCCGAGGGTGAAGCGCGGCATCTCCGCCGGGAAGCCCGGCGACACCATCAGGATGTTCAAGGACCCTCCCCACAAGACCCCTCATCCTGCCACGCGCAGGCGAGCTTTCCCAGACCGGCCTCTGGGACGGGCGCTGACCTCGGCCCGCGGTCGTGGCTTTGTTGGCCATCGCTGTCCGTCTGGGCCGCTTCCTGCGCCTCCAGTCAAACCTGACCCACTACCCGGCCCGCGGGGTCCTCGGAAGCGGGGTCAGGTCGTGTAGGCTACGGGGCCCGGAGCGGCCATGACGCACCCTCTCTTCATCCTCGCCGTGCTGGGAGCCAACGTGGCTCTCAGCGAATGGCTGGTCCGCCGCACCGCCCTGCGGCACCTGGGCTCCGCTCTCGTGGTGATCGTGGTCACCGCGATCACTGCCAACGCGGGGATCATCCCGCCTTACTCGGACCGCATCGGGGTCTACCGCGGAGTATTCGACTTTGTCGGTCCGCTCGCGATCTTCCTGCTGCTGCTGCGGGTCGATCTGCGAGGCTTGCAGCGAGTGGGTGCTCCGATGCTGTTGCTGTTCCTGATCGGCTCGGCGGGCACGATGGTCGGGGTCTTCGTCGGCATGCGGGTGGTGGGTAGCGATGCCTTCGGCGAGTCGCACTTCGCCCTCGGTGGCATGTTCGCCGCCACCTACATCGGAGGCAGCATCAACTTCAACGCCGTCGCCCTGCACTATGGAGTTGTCGAGGACGGCCTGCTCTACGCTGGCGCGACCCTGGTCGACAGCGCGGCGACGACGGTGTGGATGGCTTTCTCGGTGGCGTTGCCGCGCCTGTTCGCCGGCATCTGGCCGGTGAGGAAGGACCCTGGAAGCCCGTCCACGGTGGCCCGAGCGGAGGCCGACGACGGGGGTAACACCGAGCTCGTGGGTCCGGCGGACATCGCCGCGCTGCTCGCGCTCGGCAGTTTCGCGGTCTGGTTCTCGAGTACCGTCGCCGACTGGGCTCGCGCCGCGACGGGCCATGCCGTGCCTTCCATCCTGATCTTGACCACTCTGGCCTTGATCCTGGCCCAGCTGCGGCCCGTGCAAGAGTTGCGCGGCACCCGCCTCTCCGGTTGGCTGGCGGTGCTGGTCTTTCTCGCGGTGATCGGAGCGTTGTGCGATTTTGCCGCCCTGCGCGGCATCGGGGCGCTGGGCGGCCAGCTGGCGCTGTTCGTGACCACCGTGATCGGAATACACGCGCTCTTCGTGTTCGCAGCAGCGTACCTGCTGCGTCTCGATCCCGCTCTGGGGGCGATAGCCTCGCAAGCCAACATCGGCGGCAGCACGACGGCTCTGGCGCTGGCCCGCAGCCTGGGGCGGCCCGATCTGGCGCTCCCGGCCATCCTGGCGGGAGCGTTGGGCAACGCGCTCGGCACCTACCTGGGATTCCTGACGGCGGGCTGGCTCAGGTAGATCGGGGAGCCGCAGCGACTCAGAACAGGCTGGAAATGAGGCCGGCCCCGCCGAGGTACAGACCGATCATCGCACCCAGCGAAGGGAAGATGAACGCGAGCAGCACGCGGAGCAGGCGGTTGCGCCACCAGCGAGCCAGCGACCCCGCATCCTCGGCGACGCCGTGGAAATCCTGGACGCGGGGCGGCTGCACGTAGGCCTGCACCAACGCCGTCACGTGACCGGCACCGATCACGGGCGACAGAGTCGTGATCGGAGCCGCGAGAAAGGCGGTCACGATCGTCAGCGGGTGCGCTACGGCGACGATCGCGCCGAGAGCGCAAGGGGTGCCGGTGGCCAGGATCCAGGAGCCCAGGCTGGCCCCGGCAAGCGCGGGACCCTTGGTCCAGGCGATGAGGCCGAACGAGCCGAGGATGCTGACAGGGATCCCCCACCCCATCCAGCGCCACACGGGGGAGGCGACCGGGATGCGCTCGATGGGCTCGAGCGCGGTGGGCAGTCCTTCGGCGAGCAGCCTGCGGATCCCCTCCACGTGCCCCGCGCCGACCACGGCGACGATGCGCCGGCCCTCCGCCGAGCGGATCTTCTCCGCGAGATAGACGTCCCGCTCATCGATCAGCACGCGCTTGAGCGCCGGCAGATCCTGGGCCAACTGGCGCAACAACTCCGAAAGCACGTCTGTCTTGCGCAGTTCGCGCAGGTCTGCTTCGGTGAGCTCTCCGCCGGCGAACATCCCGCCAAGCAGCCCACCGAGCAGCGAGGACCTCTGCCAAAGGGACATCGACCTCCAGGCCCGCAGCAGCGTGGTCCGCACGTTTCGGTCGCACAGGCTGTAGGGAATCCCGGCTGCCTCGGCCACGCGGACCGCCGCGAGCAGCTCCGTGCCGGGTAGCACGCCCAGCTTGTTGCCGATCTTCTTCTGGTAGGAGCTGAGCAGGAGATTCAGCAGCAGCGTCGCGACTTGCTTGCTGCGGATGATCTGGCGCAGGTCGAGGCGGTCCCAGCGGTCCCGCTGGGACAACGCCTGAAAGCGCTGCTCGTCCAGCTCCACGCACACGCGGTCCGGCCGTTCACTGTGGATCACCTGACCCACGAGGTCGGCCGACTCGCGCGACACGTGCGCCGTCCCGATCAGGATGAACTCGCGGTCACCCACCGCGAGGCGGTGCACGTCCTGCGGATCGAGGTCGACCGTGTTCACTTACAAGCCGGGATCCGCAGGACCTGGCCTTCACGAATCACATAGCCCGGGGGGCGGACGCGGTTGAGCTCGGCCAGCTCCCCCAACGAGGCGCAGCGGAAGCGCGATGCGATCCGCCCGAGCGTGTCCCCGTTGCGCACCACGTATTCGATGGCCTCCGGTACGGCCGGATGGCTGGCCTCGTTCAATTCACGGGCCCGGGCCAGATCGGGACCCTCGACGCATCGTTTCTCGTACGCGGACAGCAGCAGCACCGGAAACTCGATGCGCTCGCCGGCTTGGACTCGGTCGCCGGGATTCAGGCGTGGATTGAGGTTTCGCAGCGTGCGGAACCAGCCGTTCTTGTTCTGCTCCGGGCCCAAGCAGATGGCCAGCTCGTTGATCGCGATATCGGAGCTCAACTCGAGCATCGTCGTCTCGCTGTCCACGTCCGGGAATTGCAGTCCGTACTCGGCGGGATGCAGGAACAACCAGGCCGCTGCCAGAATGCGCGGGACATACTCGCGTGTCTCGCTGGGCAGCGAGTAGTAGATCTTGCCGTCCCACAGGTTCCCGCCGTGGCGGCGGTGCAGGCCCTGCATCCGCCCCTCTCCACCGTTGTACGCGGCGAGAGCCAGCTCCAAGCTGCCTCCGAGCGTCTGGATCTGGTCGTTCAGGTAGGCCACGTTGGCTCGCGTGGAGGCCTGGGGGTCGAGGCGCTCGTCGAAGCCGTCCACGACGCGCAAGCCGTACCTGCGGCCGGTGCTGGTGATGAACTGCAGCGGTCCTGCCGCTCCCGCCCGCGAGTAGGCGTGGACCTTTCCGCCGCTCTCCGTCGCCAGCATCGCGAACAGCAGCGCCTCGGGCAAGCCGGCCTCCTCGTAGACCGGCGCCATCTTGGGCTCGAGGAACCGGTAGTTCCAGTAGGCGTCGATCAGCATCGGCCGCATCCAGGTGAGCCAATCGGCGATGGCCGCCTTGACCGGGCCGTTGAGCCGGATGATCTCGCGCAGGTCCGTGCCGTGCAGCAACGCCATCGTGGGCGAGGGTCCGTCGATCTGCGCCGCGAAGGGCGCGGTTCCGGGCTCGCGATCCACGTCTTCCAGGGCACTCCGTTCGAGTTCGGCGTTGCGCACGACCTGCTGCTTGAGCAGGATGCCCTGCCCGGTCAGCAGCCGTTCGAAGGCCTCGAAGAACGGCCGCACGTCGCAGCCTTCGGCAGCGGCACAAGCCTCGGCGTCCGCCATGAGACCGCTCGCCGCCGGAGCGATGCGGGACTCGCCCAGCACCTCCTCGCCCGCCGCGATCAGGCCGAATCCTTCCTCGTAGAGCTTGGCATGCCCCTCGATGCGGCCGTAGTAGTCGCCGACGGGCTGGGCGGCCGGGGGCTCTGCCGAGCGCGCTGCGGCGGTCCCGTCGAGCGCCGGCTGCGGCACGAGCGGGTCCGGCGGACGTTGGGCCGCGCAGGAGGCCAGCAGGAACGGCAGGGCCAAGGCGCTCAAGCTTTGCTTCGTCGAAAGGTATTCCATCGCAAAGTTCAGGTTATGTCGAAAGCGGATCGCGAGCAACGCCCCGGCCGACGGCGCGGGCCCCTCTCCGGATCTCTTCACAACTCGCGGCGAGGGAGAATGCCTCGGTCGACCAGCCTCACGATGAGTCGCTCGATCTCACGCCTCGCCTGCGCTTCCAGGGGCACGAGGGGACTGCGCACCGAGCCGCCCTGGAGACCGCGCAGATCCACGGCGGCCTTTATTCCCGACACGCCGAAACGACCCGTGACGCGCTTGGCTGCCGCGACGACCTCCCGCAGATCGTCGCTCGGCGGCCGCCCGCCGGCCGCGATGTCGATCAGCGGCTCGGGCATGAACGTCGCCGCGGCGAGGATCGCGCCCGCCGCTCCCGCGGCCAGCGCATCGCGCAGGACCGGAGCATCCCCGCACAGCACCCGGAAGCCGGGACGAGAGCCGGCCAGCACGCGACCCAGGTACTCCAGGTCACCCGAGCTGTCCTTCAACCCCACGACGTTTTCGTGCCTGCTCGCGCCGCACACGACGTCCACGGGAATGGATAGCCCGGTGAACTTGGGGACGTTGTAGAGCAGCACGGGCACGGGGGATCCGTCCGCGATGGCCTGGAAATGGTGGGCCAGCGCCGCACTCGTCATCTGCGCCCGGAAGTAGTGCGGCGTGGATACCAATGCAGCATCCGCGCCGAGATCGGCCAGCCGAGCGGCCTGGCGCACTGCGCCGCGCGTGGACTCGGCGGTCACGCCGACGATCAGCGGCTTGCTCGCCGGAATCGCCTCTCGAGCCCGTTCGAGCAGGTCGCACCGCTCCTGCTCCTCCAGCAGCAGGGCTTCGCCGGTCGATCCGAGCAACAGATAACCGCCGAGCGCCAGACACTCGTAGCGCTGCAGATTGCTGTAGAGCGCGTCGAGGCAGACCTCGCCGTCGCTGAACGGCGTGGTGAGCGCCGCCAATACTCCCCTCAGCTCCATGCCCGCGGAGGCTAGCATGGCGCTGCGGATCCCGCTGTATGATGGGATCGACCTGACCCGCGAAGACCCGGCATGTCGCACGGATTCATTCTGCAGTCCACGTACAGGCTCGAGGCGGGACGCCCCGTCGTGCTCTTGTACGGTCTTTTGGAGAGCGGGCGCCCGTTCCTCGTTCGCGACGACCGGCAGGTGCCGCACTTCTACGTTCGCCGGACGGATGTCGAGGGTGCGCGAGGGCTGGGCGCGAGAATCGTCACTCCACAGTGCGACAAGGTGAATCTCGCCGGCGAGCCGGTCGCACGGATCGACCTCGATGCGCCCCAGGACTGTCCCCCCTTGCGTGATCGGCTCATCGCTCGGGGGATCGAGTGCTACGAGGCGGACGTCCGGTTCGCCTACCGGTACCTGATCGATCGGGGGATCCGGGGCTCGCTCGAGATTCGCGGGCTCTCGCGGACAACCGCCGGGGTCGGCGAGGTCTTCGAGAACCCGGAGATCGCCCGCTCGAGCTGGGTGCCCGCGCCGCGCGTGCTATCGGTGGACATCGAGACCGATCCTCAGGCCCGGCGGTTGTTGTCCATCGCCTTGGTCGGGTGCGGCGCAGAGGAGGTGCTCCTGCTCGCCCCCGCGGGCAGCGCGTGCCCGGCGCGAGCCGTGCCGTTTCCCAGCGAGCGGGCCCTGCTCCAGGGCTTCGTGGCCCGCCTGGCCCAGATCGATCCGGACGTGCTCACGGGCTGGAACTTCATCGAGTTCGATCTGGCAGTGTTGTCGAGGCTGGCCCAGCAGTGGGGAGTCCGGCTGCGGCTGGGCCGCGGCCCGGGGCCGCTCGCGCTGCGGCGCCCCGGCGGATCGAGCGGCCAAGCCGCGGTCACCATCCCCGGCCGGGTCGTGCTGGACGGGATCCAGCTGCTGCGCAGCTCGTTCGTCAAGCTGGAGAGCTACGCCTTGAATCCCGCCGCGCGCGAGATCCTCGGGCGGGGCAAGACCATCACGGGGCACGACCGGGGGCAGGCGATTCTCGACGCCTTCGAGAACGACCGTCAGGCCTTCGTCGAGTACAACTTGAACGACGCTCGGCTCGTTCTGGCGATTCTCGACGAGCTGCGTTTGATCGCGCTGGCCGTGCAGCGCAGCCTGCTGACCGGGATGCCGCTCGACCGCGTCGCGGCCAGCATCGGTTCGTTCGACTTCCTCTACCTGTCGGAGCTCTCGCGACGAAACGTCGTCGCTCCAACACTGCGGACCGCCGGCGCGGCGGCCGAGACCCCGACAACCGGCGGACATGTGCTGGAGCCCCGCCCGGGCCTGCACCGCAACGTGCTGGTCTTCGACTTCAAGAGCCTGTACCCCAGCATCATCCGCACCTTCCAGATCGACCCCTTGGGCCACGTCCCGCAGCCCGCGCCCGGCGCGGACTTGATCGTCGCGCCCAACGGCGCAGCGTTCCGGCGCGAGCCGGGCATCCTGCCCGGGTTGCTGGACGATCTGTTCCCGCGGCGCGACGCGGCCAAGGCGGCCGGCGAGCGCGTCGCGAGCCAGGCGATCAAGATCCTGATGAATTCGTTCTACGGCGTGCTGGGGACTTCCGCCTGTCGTTTCGCGTCGCCCGCGCTGGCCAACGCCATCACCGGATTCGGCCGCGAGATCCTGCTGTGGTCCAAGCAGCGGATCGAGGCCCTCGGGCTCGAAGTGCTCTACGGCGACACGGATAGTCTGTTCGTCCGCTCGGATGCCGAGCCGGCCGAGGCGCGCGAACTGGGCCGGCGGCTGGTGCTCGACCTCAATCGCGAGCTGGCGCAGCACATCGATCGAACGTGGCGAGTGCAGAGCCGGCTGGAGCTGCAGTTCGAGCGACTGTACTTGCGGCTGCTGCTGCCCGCCGTCAGGCGCGGAAGCGGCGGGGCGCGCAAGCGCTACGCCGGCCTGATCGAGGACGGAGGAACGGCGAGAGTCGTCTTCACCGGTATGGAGGTCGTGCGCCGCGATTGGACCAAGCTGGCCAAGCGCGTGCAGCGCGAACTCTACGAAAGGCTGTTCGCAGACTTGCCCGTCGAGGACTACTTGCGCGAGATCGTGGTCCGGCTGCGTGCCGGCGATTTCGACGGAGAACTCGTCTATCGCAAGGCCCTGCGCAAACGACTGTCGGACTACGAGGCTTCCGCGCCGCATGTCGTCGCGGCGCGGAGAATGACGGGCAATCCGCCGGGCATCGTGCGCTATCTGATCACGACCAACGGCCCCGAGCCGGCCGACGAGCGGAGATCGGCGATCGACCGCGAGCACTACGTGCAACACCAGGTGCGGGCCGTGGCCGAGCCGGTCCTGGAACTCGTCGGCCTGGACTTCGACCGAGTCATCGGCGACGATGCGCAGCTCCGGCTGTTCTGACGGGGCCTGGACCACTCGATTCTGTGACCCGGAGTTTCGAGCGGCTTCCCGGCCGGTGGTCGCGGATGGCCGTGGCGTGGCTGGGACCGTCTGATTCCGGTGGAGATCGACGGGTGGCGGGAATCGCCGTAGATTCCGTGGCGAGCCCGCAAGATCGGGAGGATGACGATTGAAGCCGCGCAAGAGTTGGATCCTGGGTCTCGCGACGGCGCTGGGCGTGGTGTCGAGCGTCGCCGCTGCGACGCCGGCCGCGGTCGAGGTCAAGGTGCACCCGCGGGTGTCGGCCGAGGCCGCGGCCCACGGCGAGGCGGAGTTTCTCGTGTTCTTCGAGGAGCAGGCCGATCTCTCCGAAGTGCGCGGCCTCGCCACGAAACACGCACGAGGGCGGCGCGTCTTCGAGCTGCTCGCCGCGACGGCCGCCCGAGCCCAGGCGCCGTTGCTCCAGTGGCTCGAGGCGCGGGCCGTCCCGCACCGTTCTTTCTGGATCGCCAACATGATCTGGGCCCGGGCCGATCCTGGCTCGATCGCCGCGATCGCCGAGCGTTCCGAGGTCCTGAGGATCGACGCGAATCCTCGGGTCGCACTGGATCGCCCTGTGCAGGCGCGGAGCCCGTGGGCCAGCACTTCCGCGGGCGCGATCGAGTGGGGCATCCTGAAGACCAAGGCGAACGAGGTGTGGAGCCTGGGCTACGACGGCTCGGGCATCGTCGTCGCCGGACAGGACACCGGGTACCAGTGGAACCACCCCGCGCTGATCGGCCATTATCGGGGCTGGAACGGCTCGGCAGTCAGCCACGCCTACAACTGGCGCGACGCGATCCACAGCGGCGGCGGCGTTTGCGGCGCCAACTCCCCCGCGCCCTGCGACGACGTCGACCACGGCACGCACACGATGGGGACGATGGTGGGTGACGACGGCGGCGTGAATCGGATCGGAATGGCGCCGGGCGCGAAGTGGATAGGCTGCCGCAACATGGACGAGGGGCTGGGCACGCCTGCCACGTACAGCGAGTGCTTCCAGTTCTTCCTGGCGCCCACGGACCTCGCCGGCAACAACCCCGATCCGTCGAAGGCGCCGCACGTCATCAGCAACTCGTGGGGTTGCCCGACCTCCGAGGGTTGCTCGCCCGGCACGCTGCAGACGGTCGTGGATGCCACGCGGGCCGCGGGGATCGTGCTCGTCGCGAGCGCGGGAAACGCCGGGAGCGGCTGCGGGACGATCGAGGAGCCTCCCGGAATCTACGCGAGCGTGATCACGGTCGGCTCGACCGACTCGACCGACAAGATCGCGGACTCCTCGAGCCGCGGACCCGTGACCGCGGATGGCAGCAACCGGCTCAAACCGGACGTGGCCGCGCCCGGAGTGGAGGTGCGCTCGAGCGTGCCGGGCGGGTACGAGTCGTGGAACGGGACGAGCATGGCCGCGCCCCACGTCGCGGGCCTCGTGGCACTGCTGCTCGACGCGCGCGAGGACTTGATCGGGCGGGTCGAGGAAGTCGAGGCGATCGTGCGCCTGTCGGCCGAGCCAAAGACGCACTCGAAGAAGTGCGGCGGGATCCCCGGCAGCCAGATTCCCAACCCGATCTACGGCCACGGCAGGATCGATGCGCTCGAGGCCGTTACGGGCGACCCGGACGGCGACGGCGTGGGCAACCTGACCGATTGCGCGCCGATCGATGGCGCGAGCTGGTCGTCCCCCGGTCCGGCGGCGGGACTGCTCCTGGCCCAGGCCGGCCCGCTCACGCAGTTGGCGTGGAACTCGCCCGCGAACCCCGGCGCCAGCGCCATCCTGTACGACGTGTTGCGCAGCGACCAGGCCGGAGATTTCTCGGTCGCGACCTGCCTGGCCTCCGACGTCGGCGCACCCCAGGCTGCGGACCCCGAGGTGCCACAGACCCTGTTCTTCTATCTCGTCCGTGCGCAGAACGCCTGCGGCGGGAACCTCGGGGCGAGTTCGGGGGGGATCGCCCGCTCCGGCGCAGGCTGTCCCGCGAGTCCCTGAGCCTCAATCCGAAACGGCCTGTGCCGTGCGTCCGCCGTAGTGCGCGCGGGCCGCGCGCCGCAGCTGCGTGATCGAGGAGACGGCGTGACCCCGTCGCCGATTGTCGGCCCCGATCCTGAAAGCCAGCGCCCACTGCCGTGCCAGAGTCCGGTAGGCGGCGAACAGGCCGAACGAAGGATCGTAGATGTTGGTCGACTCGGACGTGATCCCGTTCAGCTCGACGATCTTGAAACCACGGCCCTGCATGAGCTCGGCCGGGCTGGCGTAGCGGACGTCGAAGCGGCCGAAGTGGAAACCGGCGTAGGCCCGGGCGATCTCGTCGATCGTGCGCGCCAGTTCCGGAGTGCGCAGCCGCGCGCCCTCCAAGAACATCGTGCCTTGGCAGTGGTTTCCCGCGACCGCCAGGCTCACGCGCTCCAGGGCGGCGGGGACCTGCTCCAGGCGATCGGCGTGCCGACGGGCGAAGACGCCGGCCTGCATGCGCAGGCGCGGGTCGCGCAGGATCAGCGCTTCCAGGGTCGAGTGGCCGTCCCCGACCACTTCCGGAAACCGCTTGTCCGTGACCGAGAAGATCCTTCCCTGCGCCTCGCCGGGCATCCTGTAGTAGAAGATTCCCGCCTCGAGCGGCCCGGGATGGTAGGGCTGGACCAGCACGGCACGGGGGTTCGAGCCCAGGTACGAGAGGACGGCCTCCCAGTCGCCGGCGAGCTTCACCCCGACGCCACGCTGGCCCTCGTCGGGCTTGAGAACGAGCGGCAGCGACCAGCCCTGCTCCCGGGCGTGGTCGGCGAGCGCTGTCCGACGGGCGGTCACGTCGCCCGGACGCACGAGAAAGCTCGGCTGAATCCACTCGCCGGGAAGGCGGCCGAGGATCTCGGCTTTCGACTCTCCCACGAACCCGCCGTGAGGCAGAGCCGGATTCGCGGCCGTGGGAGTCGTGATTCCGCGGTGGCGGATGGCGAGCCAGGCGATCCAGGGTAAGAGCGGCGAGTAGAACAGCCAGACGGGCCAGAACTCCCAGCGCCACAGCTTCGAGAAACTCGCGGCGAGCCGGGCCCGCCCGCGCCAGGAGCACAGCAGGGCGGCGACGCGCAGCAACCCGAACAGCAGCACGACCGCCCCGACCCAAGAGAACCAACCCACGCCGAGAACCGCCTCGAGCGGCTTGATCGCCACGGGGCCGAGGATCAGCGCCGCGATCACGATCAGCGGCGCCCAGATCAGGGCGGCCAGGAACAACCATGCCGCGAACGCAACGCTGCGCCGGCTGGCCACTCCGGCGGCGAGGTACATCGGCAGCCGGGTCCCGGGCAGGAAGCGCGACGCCATGACCGCCTTGCCCATGTGGCGGTCGAACGTGGCGCCGAAGCGCTCGACGCTCGCGGCTGGGATGCGCTTGGCGATCCAGGTCCAGCCCAGGGCGCGTCGACCCAGCATCCGCCCGCTCAGCCACAACCCCAGGTCGCCGAGGAAGATGCCGACGATGCAACCGAGCACGGCGACGAACGGGTCGAGGCGTAGGTCGCGGACCAGCAGGCCGGCCGAGATACAGGTCAGGTCTTCCGATAGAAACGTGGCCCCGGCGAGCGCCGCGATCTGGGCCCAGGGGCCGAGCCTGCGATCCAGCTCGAGGCGCGTGGGGAGCACGCTGGCGGCCCGGGGCTCGAGGGTGAAGTCGACGGTCCGGCGCGAGGGCACCTGCCCGGGATCCGCGTGGCGCTCGAGGAACGGCAAGATCTCTTGGGCCAGCCGTTCCGAGCCCGACGCGTTGAACACCATGAAATGGCTGGCCTCGATCATGACGAATTCGCTGTGCGCGACGATGCGGTGATGCTCGCGGCCGACCCAGGCCTGGACCAGAGGGTCGCGGCGCCCCTGAAGGATCAGCAGCGGAGCTTGCAGGGATTCGAGCATTCCTCGCAGCGGACGCTGGTCGGTGTCCCAGAAGTTGCGGATGAGCGAATGCCGGAGCCAGCGTGGGCCGAGTGCACCGAAGTGCGGAAGGAACTCCGGTAGCGCGACCAGCAGCGCGAAGCCTGCCCCGTACTTGGCGTGCTCCAGCCAGTAGTCCCCGCTGCCCTCGCCCTCCTGCACTCCGATGCCGGCGTACGAGACGATCGACGCCACGCGGTCCGGAGCCAGCCGAGTCATGACCAGCGCCACGCCGCTGCCCATGGAGTGGCAGACCAGGTGCGCACGTCCGAGGTTCAGCGCGTCCATGAACGCCAGGACGTAGCGCGCGTGAGCCTCGATCCCGTAGTCGGGCAGCCAGTGGGACGAGGCGCCGAAGCCGGGCAGATCCGGAGCGAGAACACGATGGCGCTCGGACAGATGGCTCGCGAGGAAGGCGGAGTCGCCGCCGGCCCCGGGGCTGCCGTGGAGGTAGACCACGGGCGGTCCGGCGCCGCTGTCGCGATACGCGATCCGCACCGGCGGGCCGCTGGCCGGCCCGGACGCGCGCTGGCGCGGCACCTCGACGATTCGCTGCCCCGAGTGGGGACCGGTTTCCCGGAACGACACGGCCTGCCAAAGCTGCGAGAGACCCAGCAGAACCAGCCAGAGGTGCCAGGGACGGACCCGGCCAGGCAGGCGGAGCTTCATCAGCGCGGGCCTCGAATGCGGAGGAACATCGATGAGGGCGATTCTATCGGATCGCTGTCACGCGACGGACCGCCTTGTCCACTTGCCTCTGACCGCGGGAGGTTTCGGGATGTGCTCCGGTGGCGTTCGGGAGGGGCCTGAACGGTCAGGCGCGTGAAAGAAGACGCGACCGGAGCGTGCTCCTGGTCGCCAGCCCGGTGCACGCGTCCGGAGTGGTATGGGGGCTCAGGGCGAGCAGGAGCGGGCGGTGCGGGGCTCGCCGCTCGAGGACTCCCCCAGCGACCCGCCGTCGGCCGCGCAGCCGTTCTCCGCCCGGACCAGGTAGTAGGCCACGGCGCCGCTGGCCGGCTCCGCGTCGTCCACGGCTACGGTGTCCGGACCGTTCGCTTCGAGGCAGGCGGCGGCCTGCTCGAAGTCGGCTGGATCGCCGGAGCGGAGCGCGTCGTACAGCACCGCGGCCTTCGCGCCCGGCAGCGCCGGCACCGTCCAGGTCAGCGTCGTGGCGCCGCGTGGCCCGGCAGCGGGATCGTGCGACAGCGTCAGCAGGCGCGCCTCGCTCGGGACGGCCCACAGCAACGGCGAAGGGTCGCAGTCCCGGCCGTCGCCGTACCCGTCCGCGTCCGCGTCCGGAATCGACAGCCCGTACGTGCGCAACGTGCCGATCGGGGCCTGGACCGCGAGGCTCCCGGGTCGCAGCGGGTGCGGGACAACCTGGCCCATGATGCCGGAATCGACCCAGCCGGAGCCCGCGGCGTGGCTCAGCGGGAGCGGCTCCCCGGCAACGAACTGCCGCTCGATCTCGACCCTCAGCGGGATCCACACCGTGGCCGGAATCGCCAGCACGCCGGCCGGCGGGCCGAGCCGGGTTGCGCCCAGGAACGTCTTCCCGGGGACCACGGGCGGGACGTCCAAGGGCTCGAGCAGCCCCTTGACCGAGAGCGGGACGCCATCGGGCACGGCCCCCGGGGGGAGGACGAGCTGGGCGCCGGTCGAAAGGTCGACCAACGTGCAGCCGGCCGCGCCGCAGGCGCTGAGGGGGAGCGGGACTCCCGAGAGGACCGCGTAGACCAGGCCGGAGTCGGGGGCCTCGAGGTCGTTGTCCGGCGCCCCGACGAGCAGGTCCGGCTGTCCGTCGCCACTGACGTCGCCGCACCGCGCCACGGCGCTGCCGGCGCGCTCGCCGGCCTCGACGCCCACGAGCTGGATGCCCCCCACGCTCACGCCGATCTGACTGGCGTCGATCACGCCGAGATCGCCGCGCGTCGCTTCGAAGCCCTCGACGACGTACACGGTCCCGGCGTCGACCGGGGAACTCGTCTCGGGCAGGGGATCCGAGAGCGGCGCGGCGAGGGCCACGTCGTCGAACCCGTCCCGAGTGACGTCCCCGGTTCCGGCCACGGCCCCGCCGAGCAGGTCGCCCGCCTTCGACCCCGTGTAGATCACGCCCGGGATCCCTCCGGGGCCCCCGATGTCGCAGGTTTCGATGATGCCGTTCATCGGGAGGGCGCCGGCCGTGTGGGCCTCGAGGCCGGCGTCGACGCGCGGGGGCCCGCCGGCACTCGCGACGTCGAAGCCGGGAGCACCCATCAGCAGCTCGGGCTCCCCGTCGACCAAGGCGTCGCCGGCGCCGGCCAGCGCGAATCCCAGCTGCATGCCTGCCTGGTCTCCCAGCACCTGCGACCCAGCGACGCCGCCGGGTCCGATGTCGCAGGTCTCGATGATCGAACTGCTGATGCCGCCACCCAGGACCACGTAGACCGTGCCGGCATCGCGAAGCGTGCCTGCGAACGCCGTTTCCCCGAGTTCCGGCGGGTCCGCGAGCGGTGCGCCCAAGGCTACGTCGTCGATGGCGTCGCCCACGACGGATCCCGGGAAGGCCACGGCGAATCCGAGCGCATCACCCGGCAGAGTGCCCTCGTACACCACGCCGGCCACCCGGTCTTCCGGCGGCAGGGCGACGTTGGCCACCTGGTCGAGCGCGATCGTCAGGCCCTCGAGCGTCGGGTCGTCGAAGATCACGTAGGCGCGCCCGGCCTCGGGGCGCCGCGGTGCTCCCGGATCGGCGCCGGGCGCGCCGATGGCGATGTCCTGGCCGATCCCCGCGTCTATCCGTCCGCCGCCCGCGACGGCGAACCCCGCCCGGTCTCCGCGGTCGCTGCCCGTGAGCTTCACGCCCGAGATCGGGCTGCCGGGCGTCCCCACCTGGGCCAGGTCGACGAAGTCGATCGTGCCTGGATCGGCGAGGTGCGGGTACTCCTCGGGCTTGAAGAAGATCAGGTAGGCGACCCCAGCGCCGCACGGCGCGCCGTCGTCGCAGCCGGCGACCGGGTCGTCGGATCCGCTGCGGTTGAACTGCTCGCCGCCGATGAGGATGTCGGGACGGCCATCCCCGTCGAAGTCGAAGTTCCCGGCGACCGCCACCCCGACCCGTTCGTGTCGCGTCGCGCCCTTGAAGACGATGTCGGCTTGCGCCAGATCGTCGAAGTCCGTGCTCCCCAGGTAGACCAGGACGGCCCCGGCCTCGACGCGCGCCCTGGGACCACTCCCCACCGTCGAGCCCGGGGCGCCCGACAGGATGTCGGGCAGGCCATCGGCGTTCAGGTCTCCGGCCGGAGAGACCGCCGTGCCATTGTGCTCGGCGCCCGCCGCCAGCGGGGCGAGCGGAATTTCCGGGACCTCGAGCTCGATCGAGACCTCCGGCAGGGCCTGCGTCGGGCCCGGGCTGCCGCTGCCCTGACGCAGGTACGTCTCGCACGACAGCTCGGTGTCGCCGGGGATCTGGGAACAGGGGTTGATCGGATCGAGCGGTGGGTCGGCAGACGCGGGCGGGGTCGCGACGCCTGCCGTGAACATCAGGGCGCCCACGAATGTCGCGAGCCGGACTCGCATGCCCCCCTCCCCCACCTGGACGGGACGACGCCGCCCGCCCCGTACTGTCGACGAGGATAACCCGGAACGTCGCGCGAGGCCGCAACCACGTCGGCGCTATCTGCGGAACGAGTGTCCGCGGGGCCGCGGTGGCTCTCCCTCGCGATTCACGGCGCCGGGAGCCGGGCCCGCCAGGTCGCCGCCAGCTCGGGCCGTCCCGAGCGATCGTACAGCTCCACGAACAGCCGGCCGGCAGCGCTCGTGCGCTCGTCCGCCGGGCCGTAGCGCGTGTTGAGGCCCTGCCACGCCTCCAGCGCCAGCCGCTCCGCCGCCTCGAGCTGTCCGAGCCGCAAGAGGTTCTCGGCCCGCTTGCGCACGGTGTCCAGCGTGTCCGGATGGTCCGCGCCGACGACGTGCCGCAGCCCCTCGTCGGCCTCGCGCAGAAGCTCCTCGGCCTCGGCGTGGCGCCCCGTGCGTAGGTACAGGTCGCCCAGGTTGGACGCGCTGCCCAGCGTTCGTGGATTCGTGGCACCGAGCGTCGCGCGCCGGATGTGCAGGGCCTCGGCCAGGTGGGCCTGGGCCCGCTCGTAGCGCCCGCTGTCGAGACAGAGCATGCCGAGGTTGTTGAGCGTCGCCGTGGTCTGCGGGTGCTCGGGGCCGAGCGTGCGGCGCCGCGCCTCCAAGAGCTGGACCAGCAGCGGCTCGGCCAGGTCGTAGCGCCTCAGCTCCTGGTGGGCCGCGGCCAGGTTCTGCATCAACACCAGCGTGTCCGCGTGCTCGGGGCCCCACTTCTCACGGTAGACGGGGAGCATCGCGGCCCACAGGGCCGCGGCGTCCTCGGGGCGCGCAAGACCGAGATAGCATCGACCGCGGCGGTTGTGGGCCCGGATCGTCTCCAGGTGATCCGGACCGAACTGCGCGTCGAGCAGCGCCGCGGCGCGCTCGAGGTGGGGCAGGGCCCGGTCGAAGTGGCCGAGGTCGCTGTAGACGCCTCCGATGGTCAGGCGCAGCTCGGCCTCGATCTCCGGCTCTCCGCCGAATTGCGCGATCCCGGCCGACGCGACGTCGAGCGCGTCGCGCACGGTGATCTCCCGGCCCTGGGCCTTCTCCGGACTGACCTGGGACAGCATGCCCTTGAGGAACTCCGTGATCTCCTCGGCCTTCTGTCGTTCGCGGTTCGCCTTCCGGGCCTCGCGCCGCGTCTGCACCAGACCCACGGTCGTGCCGATGGACCCGGCGAACAGGGCCAGGGCGAGCAACGAGGCCAGCGCGACGCCCAGCCGGTTGCGCCGCACGAATTTCAGCGCGCGGTAGCGCTTGCTCGGGGGCCGGGCGGCGATCGGCTCGTGGGCCAGAAACCGGCCGATGTCCAGGGCCAGGGCGTTGGCCGTCTCGTAGCGCCGCACGCGGTCCTTCTCCAACGCCTTCATCACGATCGAGTCGAGGTCGCCGCGCAGCGCGCGGGCCAGCGAGCCTGGATCGGTGCCGCGGCGGGCGGCGATCGCCGCCGCACGCGGCCCGCGCCGGAGCAGGAGCGTGCTCGGCCGGGGCGGGTCCTCGACGAGGATGCGCTGCTGCAAGTGCAGGAAGCCGCTGCCCGGCTCGTCCTGGATCGGCAGCTCGCCGGAGAGCAGGTCGTAGAGCACGACTCCCAGGGAGTAGATGTCCGTTCGCGTGTCGATGTCCGCCGTCGTCGGGTCGACCTGCTCGGGGCTCATGTACTCGGGCGTGCCGACGAGCTGGCCCGAGACGGTGGCCTGGGCCCGCCCGGCGAGCTGCTGCCCGGTGGCCTTGGCGATGCCGAAGTCGATGATCACGGGCAGCGGCCCGTCCTCGCGCTCGCTGACCAGGATGTTCGAAGGCTTGAGGTCGCGGTGGATCACCCCCTTCTGGTGCGCGTGCTGGACCGCTCGGCAGACGGGCACGAACAGCTCCAGGCGCCGGGCCAGCGAGAGTCGGTGCCGATCGCAGTACTCCGTGATCGGCGAGCCGCGGACCAGCTCCATGACGAAGTAGGGCCGGCCGCTCTCCGAGGCCCCGCCGTCGTAGACGTGCGCGATGCCGGGATGGTCCATCACGGCCAGCGCTTGCCGCTCGGCCTCGAACCGGGCCACGATCTCTTTCGAGTCCATGCCGGGCTTGATCAACTTGATCGCCACCAAGCGGCGGACCGGCTCGGACTGCTCGGCCTCCCAGACCTCGCCCATCCCACCCTCGCCGATCCGTCGCACCAGGTGGAAGTGGCCGACGCGCTCCGGCACAGGCTGCGCCTCGGGCCGCAGATCGACCTCGGGAATGCGGGTCAGATCGTCCTGGAAGTCGTCGCGCACGCGCTGCGGATTCTAGCCCGAACCTCGCGCGGCGACGCGGATAGCGCTGCGAGCCGGCCGGCCGCAGCCCGGTGGCGGGAACCGCCCGTGTACGCGGGCCGCGCCGGCTGGGCTTGTCCTGCCGCAGTACACTCGCCAATCGAAAGTGAGGGTCAACCATGGCTGAGATGAAGTGGGAACTCGCAGAATCGTCGACGGAGGTCGCCTCCTTCTCGCTGCGCGCGGCGAGGCCGCGGGCGCCGGGCGCGCTGAAGTCGCGATCGTCAACTGGCACGGCTGCTGGGGCTGGCTGCAGGTCGAACTGTGCCCGAGGGTGGAAGGCAACGCGATCGTCGTGGTCTCGCGGCGCGAGTGGCTGGGCCTCGGACGCTTGCGAATTCCCATCCCCGGCTGGCTGAAGGGGCGGCCGCTCGTGCGCGAATGGCAGGAACCCGACGGCGTCCTGCGGATTCGTGTGGAGATTCACAACACGCTGCTCGGCCACTTTTTCGGCTACGAAGGGCGATACTACAGAGTAGGTGTCGATTCGTGGCAATCGTCAGGGCTTCCGAGCGGGGTCTAGGAAGTACGCAGGTCGCTCCCGTATCCGTAGCGCCGCGCCTTCCGCTTGCGCAGAGCGAACGCACTCGTTCCAACCAGGGCGATGACCGTCAGCAGCGTCCCGGGGGCCGACGTCGCCGGCACGTCGTTGTCTCCACCGTCGCCACCCCCACCGCCGGGTCTCGTCGCAACCAAGGACGCAGCACACGCACACTCGAGGCGTTGCCGTCGCGGGTCCAGTCCCAGGCCACCTCGCACCAGAACTCGTCCGCGGCCCGGACGCTGTCTTCGCGGGCCGGCAGTCGCAGGGTACGGGCGTCCTGGCAAGGGCGACCTGGCCCTGCGAGGAGCGTACCCCGGCGGCGTTCGATATCGGGCATCACGCTTGCCTCCGCTGGGGTGCCCACCTATGGGTCGAGCGCCGTCGCGACACCCCCTGGCTCGGCATCGGAGCGCCCGTCGGATCGATGTCGCTCTGCTAGAGTGGAGAGCCTGCCGGAGTGGAGGGTCGACGATGACGCGCATGCACGAAGTCGAATTTGAGATCACCGGTGACGACCTGCAGTTCGTCACGGTCGAACTGGACCCGGGTGAGGCGGCCGTCGCGGAGGCCGGGTCCATGATGTTCATGGACGAAGGCATCGAGATGGAGACCGTCTTCGGCGACGGCTCGCAACAGCAGCAGAGCGGCATCCTGGGCGCCCTGATGGGCGCCGGCAAGCGGCTGCTGACCGGCGAGTCGCTGTTCATGACCGTGTTCATCAACAAGGGAGCGGGCAAGGGCCGCGTCGCCTTCGGCGCGCCCTATCCGGGCAAGGTCGTACCGATCTACCTGCCCGACATCGGCGGGCGCTTGGTGGCCCAGAAGGACTCGTTCCTGTGCGCCGCCAAGGGCGTCAGCCTGGGCATCGCGTTCCAGAAGAAGATCGGCGTCGGACTGTTCGGTGGCGAGGGCTTCATCATGCAGCGGCTGGAAGGGGACGGCATGGCGTTCGTGCATGCCGGCGGCACGCTGGCCGAGCGCACGCTGGCCCCCGGGGAGACGTTGCGGGTCGACACCGGCTGCATCGTCGGCTTCCAGCCGACGGTCGACTACGACATCAAGTTCGTCGGGGGAATCAAGACCGCGCTGTTCGGCGGAGAGGGACTGTTCTTCGCCACGCTCCGCGGACCCGGAAAGATCTGGCTCCAATCGCTGCCCTTCAGCCGGCTGGCCGACCGGATCTACGCCGCCGCCCCGCAGGGCGGAGGCAAGGCCCGTGGCGAGGGGTCGATCCTGGGCGGGCTCGGCCGCATCCTGGACGGCGACAACCGGCTCTAGCCGCGCAAGGCGCGCGCCCCATTGTTCACGAGCTGTATGTTCTGCCTCGGCGCGACAATCGACGGACTGCGGCTCGCGCGGCTGTTGCACGACGCCGTGCTATCGCTCGAGCTGCCGCTCGGAATCTCCCCCGGGGGCGCGGGATGAGTCGGGAAACGCGACAGGCGGCCCCGGCTTCCGCCGCTTTCGAGACAACCGCAGCTACGGTCGACGCCTACCTCGTCGAGTGGCTGGAGACGCGCCGGCTACCCCGGAACCTCGCCCTGGCGATCAGGTATGCCGCGCTCGGCCCGGGAAAGCGGCTGCGCCCCGTCCTGACTCTACGCAGTTGCGAGGCGGTGGGGGGTAACGCCGCGGACGCGCTGGCGGCTGCCGCCGCGGTCGAGATGATCCATGCCTTCAGCCTGGTGCACGACGATCTTCCTGCGCTGGACGACGATGACTTGCGGCGTGGACGGCCGACTCTGCACCGGCAGGCCGGCGAGGCCTTGGCCATCCTGGCCGGGGACGCCCTGCTCGGCCTGTCGATCGAGCTGCTGCTGGGCCGGCTACCGGGGGAACTCGCGACACCGGTGTCGGCGGAGCTGATCGGGGGCTGCAACCGCATGATCTGCGGCCAGGTCTACGACTCGATCCCGGGTTCTCATGAGGGCGGCACGCCCCTCGAGCGGCTGCGGGAGACCCACATGCAGAAGACGGGGGCCCTGATCCGCGCCGCTTGCCGGGCGGGGGCCCTCTGCGGGCGGGCGGACGGGCGGCAGCTACTGGCCGTCTCTCGATTCGGCGAGGCCGCCGGCCTGATGTTTCAGGTGGTCGACGACCTGCTGGACGTGACCGGCACGACCGAGCAGTTGGGCAAGACCGCCGGGCGGGACGCCGAGCGGCGCCGGCTGACCTACCCGGCGCTGCTGGGGCTCGAGGGGAGCCGCGCGGAAGTCGAGCGCCTCCAGGCGGAGGCCCTGGCCTCCCTGGAGCCCCTGGGTGACGGCGCCGCGCCCCTCCGCGACCTATGTATCTACTTGGGGGCGCGAACGCACTGACACGCACGAACGATCGACGCGGGCCAGGACCTCGCGGGCCCGCCTTGGAGCGCGGGGCCGGCAAGTTGCATAATGACCCGGCCCAGGGAGAATCGATGAGTCCGTACCCGATGCTGGAAAGGATCCTGAGTCCGCTCGACGTCAAGAAGCTGCCCGTCGAGCAACTCGGCGAGCTGGCGGCGGAGATCCGTCATGCGATCTGCGACCAGGTCTCGCAGACCGGGGGCCATCTCGCCCCGAACCTGGGCGTGGTCGAGCTGACGTTGGCCCTGCATTACGTGTTCGACTTCGACCACGACCGCTTGTTGTTCGACGTCGGCCACCAGTGCTACCCGCACAAGTTGATCACGGGCCGCTTCGGCTCGCTCTCCAAACTGCGCAAGACCGGCGGCATCGCCGGCTTCCCCGAGCCACGGGAGAGTTCCTACGACCTGTTCAGCGTCGGTCACGCGGGGACGGCCATCTCGACCGCCATCGGCATGGCCCGTGGCGACGCGTTGAACGGCGAGCATGACCGCCACGTGGTGGCGCTCGTCGGCGACTCGTCCATCGTCAACGGCGTCGCGATGGAGGGCCTCAACAACGCCGGCATGCTGCAGCGCCAGTTCCTGATCGTGCTCAACGACAACGGAATGTCGATCGGCATGCCGCAGGGCGCGCTGTCGGGCTACTTCGACAAGATCCGGGTCAATCCGCGCTTCACCGACTTGAAGCACCGTACGCACGAAGTGCTCAAGCGCGTGCCGCACGGCGAGACGATCGAGGAACTGTACAAGCGGCTGGGCGACATGACCAAGGCCGCGCTGGCGCACACGCACCTGTTCGAGCATTTCGGACTGTTGTGCGTCGGTCCGATCGACGGCCACGATTTGCCGGCGTTGATCGGAATGCTCACCGACGTCAAGCGTTTCGAGCGCCCCGTGCTGCTGCACGTCAAGACGATCAAGGGCAAGGGCTTCGACTTCTCGTCGAACGATCCGACGACGTTCCACTCGCCCAAGCCCTTCCGCCGGAACGGCTGCCAGGTCGAGCTGGTGTCGAGCGGGCGCTCCTTCACCGCCGCCTACTCGGACGCCATGATCGATCTGATGCAGCGCGACCAGCGCGTCGTGGCCGTGACCGCGGGCATGCCGGACGGAACCGGGCTGGCCGAGGTGATCCCGAAATTCCCGGAGCGGACGTTCGACGTGGGCATCTCCGAGTCTCACGCGGTGGACATGTGCGCCGGCATGGCCAAGACCGGGCTCAAGCCGTTCGCCACGATCTACTCGACCTTCCTGCAGCGTGCTTTCGACCAGGTGTTCCAGGAGGTGGCCCTGCAAGGGTTGCCCGTTCGGTTCTGCATGGACCGCGCGGGCCTGGTCGGTGGCGATGGAGCGGTGCACCACGGCTTCCTGGACGTGGCCTTCCTGCGGGGCCTCCCCAAGATGGTGCTGATGGCCGCGATCGACGAGCCCACGCTGCGCGCCGCGCTCGAGTTCATGCGCCTGCACGACGCCGGGCCCTCGGCCGTGCGCTACCCGCGCGACGGGGTGCCGCAGCCGGTGCAGGCCGCCACCCCGCCCTTCGAAGCCGGCCGCGCCAACCTGCTGGCCGAGGGGGACGAACTGGCCATCCTGGCCTACGGCTTCCCGGTGCACGCCGCCCTGGCCGCCCGCGAGCGGCTGGCCCAGCAAGGCCGGTCGGCGGCCGTGTACGACGCGCGCTTCGCCAAGCCGCTGGACCTCGACCTGCTGCGGGAGTTGACCGCCTCGGAGATTCCGATCTTGACCGTCGAGGACCACCATGTCTTCGGTGGATTCGGCTCCTGCGTGGCCGACGCGTGTCTCGACCACCGACTGCCGACGGACCGGCTGCATCGGCTGGGTCTGCCGGATGCGTGGATCTACCAGGGCTCGCGCGGCGATCAGCTGGCCGCGGCCGGGATCGATGCGGCGGGCATCGTTCGGACGGCGGAGGCGATCCTCGAGCGGACCCGGAAACCCGGCAGCGCCGCCCGGCCCGCCCGGGTCTCGGCGATTGGCTGATTTGACGAGCGTGCCGGCTCGAGCACCCGTCGCTCAGGAGCAGCCCGGCCCTCGGACTTCGCGGTCTGCCGTGTCCGGGGGCAAGAGGCTCGCGGGGAAGCCGCCGGGGTCCGCTTCGTGGCGGGCCAAGAGCTGCGTCAAGTCGGCCAGCACCCGCTCGCGAGTGGCTAGACCGTAGCCGTAGATCGACAAGGGGCCGATCAACTTCAGGTAGTAGTGGTTCGCCGCGTCGTGCTGGGTCGCGCACGCGCTGGGACTACGGGCGACACGCAGCAGGTCGGCAAACGTCGCCGCGAAGCGGCGCAGGATCGGCTCCTCGCGGAGATCGGCCGGGATCTCCGGGAACCTGGCGATCAATTCCGCGACGGTCATGCGTACCCCGGCGGCGAGTCACTCCGCGAGCGTCAGCGTTCCCGTCTCTTGCTCGAGATCGTCCTCGATCTCGGCATGGGTTCCGCGGAAGGTGCCCTCTTCGAACTTGCCCCTGAATACGAACGTGCGGCTCTTGCCCTCGTTCAGCACCCTGCCGCTCAACTCTCCCGCCGACAGGCTACCTTCGGCGGTTCCGCTGTAAACGTGATTCTGTTCCCGAAAGACGAAACGAAACGTGACGTCCCACTTGCCCTCGCCGGTCGGGGAGAACTCGGCGGCGAGGTCGCCGGTTCTATTCTTGTTCCAGACGAATCCACCGGTCAGCTGCCGAACTTCCGCGGAATCCGCTGATTCGGCGAATCCGCCGGACAGGATCACGAGCGCGACGACCAGCCACGCGACTCTGTTCACGATCATCCTCCTCTGCGCCCCGGGGCGCGTGTTCGTCGAGTATCGGGCGCCGATCGGCTGGATCCGCTCTATCATCCTGCGCGCGGCTCCGCGGTGCAAGGCCTCGGCGCTGAGGTGTATCATCCGGACGGGAGCCGGGCCCCGAGGGACGGCGCGGATTCGTCGGCGCTGGAGACGGGCCCGGTCGTCCGACAGTCCGGGTTCCACGCGTAGCAAGAAGTGGCCGCCCGTCTGCCGGGGAAGGGAAGGGAAATGCCGAATAATCCGTCCGTCCCGCTGCTGGCGTGTGCACTTATGTGCAGCGGGCTCACGACCCAAGCCGACCCGCCCGCCCCACGGTCGTCGACCGCCCGGGCCCGCGAGTTTGTCGTTCGCTTTACCGGTGGAACCCACGCCGAGAACGTCTCCGGAATGACCGCGGAGATGCAGGCTGCGGCCGGACCGGGCCCCTCGGAGCAATTGCGTTCGGCGCTGCTCGCTCAGTACGGCGCGGTCCGGGAAGTGGGAGAGGCGTGGCTCGAGGATCGGATGCAAGGTCTCGAACGTTTCAGAGTGCCGGTGCAGTTCGAAGGCCAGTCCATCGATTTCCGCGTCGTGCTCGACGGCTCGGGCTTGGTCGCGGGTTTCTTCCTCGTCGCCCACGTCGAGCGGCCGGAGGAGAGCGCGGCGCCTCCGTTCCGGCAAATCGATGTCGGCGTCGGTGAGGACGAGACAGCCCTGCCCGGGACGCTGACCCTTCCCGAGGGACCCGGTCCGTTTCCGGCGGCCGTGCTGGTCCATGGCTCGGGCCCGAACGACCGCGACGAAACGATCGGCCCCAACAGACCCTTCCGCGAACTGGCCTGGGAGCTGGCCGAGCGCGGCGTCGCCACGTTGCGTTACGACAAGCGTTCCTACGCGCGGCCGGCGGATCTGGCTGCGGCCGGCGACGCGCTGACCGTGCGCCAGGAAGTCATCGACGACGCGCGGCTCGCGCTTCAGGCGCTGCGGGGCAGGAAGGAGATCGATGCCGCGCGGCTCTTCGTGGTCGGACACAGCCTGGGCGGCACGCTCCTGCCGCGGATCGCCGAAGCCGAACCACGACCCGCCGGGCTGATCGCTCTGGCAGGCGCGACGTTGCCCTTGCCCGAGAAGATCCTGTCGCAGACTCGATACATCGTCGCTTTGGACGGAACCGTCACGCCCGAGGAACAGGGCCACCTCGACCGGATCGCGACCGAGGTGCACACGCTGCGGGCTGCGATGAACGATACCGCGGCCGCACCCCCCGGGCCGATCCTCGGCCTGCCCCTGGGTTACTACCGGGACCTCGAGGCGCACGATCCCCCCGCGGACGCCGCTCGATTGGGTCTGCCCATCCTGGTGTTACAAGGGAAGCGCGACTACCAGGTCACGATCGAGGACTTCGAGCGCTGGAAGCTGGCGCTGGCCGGGAAAGGGTTCGCCTGCCTTGTGGCGTACGACGACCTAGACCACTTGTTCCGCAGCGGGTCCGGGCCCTCCGGTCCGAGCGACTACGAGCGGGGCGCTCCGGTCGACCCACGTCCGATCGACGACATCGCCGGTTGGATCAAGGCGCGCCGCTGCCCGAACGCTCCGGCGGCGCGGCCGTGAGCCGCCAGCGGGATCGGGTCTGCTGTAGCTTGCGTACTCCGCCGAAGGCAGACCGCTCGAACGAGGTGAACGAATGAAGTTGCTCGTCTTTGTCGTGCTCACCTGCGCGGCGACAGCCGTCGCGGCACTGGCCCAGTTCGACGACGTCGAGATCGAAACGATCGCCCTGGGCCCCGGCCTGTGGATGTTGCAGGGACGGGGTGGGAACATCGGCGTGTCCGCCGGCACGGACGGGGTCTTGTTGATCGACGACCAGTTCGCGCCGCTGACGGGGAAGATCACGGCCGCCGTGAGCAAGCTGTCCGACCGACCGATCCGGTTCGTGCTGAACACGCACTGGCACGGGGACCACACCGGGGGCAACGAGAACCTGGGCCAGGCCGGGGCGGTGATCGTGGCCCACGACAACGTCCGGCAGCAGATGAGCGTCGAGCACTTCTTCGCCCTCGGCGATCGGAAGATTCCGCCGTCCCCCGCCGGGGCGCTTCCGATCCTGACCTTCACCGAGAGCGTCACGTTCCACCTGAACGGCGACGAGATCCACGTGACTCACGTCCCGACGGCCCATACGGACGGCGACTCGCTGGTCCACTTCCGCAAGGCGAACGTGCTGCATCTCGGAGATCTGTTCTTCAACGGCATGTACCCGTTCATCGACGTGGATAGCGGCGGCTCGATCGACGGGGTGATTGCCGCCGTCGGCCGCGCGCTCGAAATCGCCGGCGCCGAGACCAAGATCATTCCCGGGCATGGTCCGCTGTCCGGCCGATCGGAGCTGGTCGTCTATCGCGACATGCTCGTTTCGGTCAGAAACGCGATCGCTCCACTCGTGGCCGAAGGCAGGTCGCTGGACGAGGTGCTGGCCGCAAGACCCAGCGCCGGATTCGACGAAGCATGGGGCGGCGGCTTCATCGACCCCGAGAACATGGTGAAGCTCGTCTACCGCAGTCTCTCCCGCTAGTCGCACGACAGGGCCGACTTCGCCGAAAGCGCGCGGGAATCCCGTGCGCGAACTCGATATCGCTCTGTTCCACCTTGGCGCTCCCCGTAGATTGATCGGTAGAGGCGCCTGCCGGGCTGCTACGGGAGAGAATGGTGAAGTCGCTCGCGCTGTCGCTCGCGCTGTCGAGTTCGATCGTCGCGCCGGCGACCGCCGGTGACACGACCTTTCAGGAATCCAACGCCGTATTGCTCAACGTCACGCAAGCGGACCTCAATCGCGTCCTGCGCGACGCCTTCCACGCGAGCGGCGCAGCCAGACTGCAAGGCACACGCGACCGAGCCTCGCGGGGCATCAGCGACGTGACCTACACCGCCGGCCTCTCCGAGCCGACGCTGACGCTCAGCCCGGACGGCCGGATGGTGCTGGGCGTCGAGATCATGAGCGCCCGACTGAACATCGGTTCGATCGAGCGCAGGGTTCTTCGTCGCCGCATGCACTGTGAGAATGCGTCCGTCACCGTCGAGCCGGGCGATCCGGTGGACGTGACCCTGGCCTTGCGGCTTGCCGTCGAGGACCGCGACCTGCGCATCATCCCGGAGCAGGTCACCCTGGCCAACACCGGTGCGTTTCGGCTGCACCGGCCCTCCCAGTGCCGGAACAACCCCTTGCCCGAGTTCCTGATGTGGTGGCTCGGCAAGGGCCGCCTGCGCCAGCGGATCGAGAAGCTCGACGCGTTGCTGCTGGCCCGGGCCAGGGAGGGTGTCGCCGCGCTGTACGAGGATCACGGCTTGCTCTCGAAACAGTGGCGGCTCGGGGAGACCGAAGGAGACGTCTTTCTCTACCCGCAGATCATCGACACGCGCAACGGATCCCTGCTGATCGGGCTCACTGGAGCGAGTCACGTGGGCCAGGACGAGGCGGCGCCCGCTCCGGAGTGGGTTGCGGGAACGTCCGGGTCGTTCATCGGACTGTCCCGACAGTTCGTCAACTCCGCTGTCCGCGCAGCGCTACGTGAACGAGATGCGCAGCCGAGACCACCCGAGGGCGGGTTGCGCAAGCTGTTCAAGAGCGACGCGATCTATGCCCTGATCCCGGGATTGCGCGGGGTGGAGTCGCGCGATGCGCTGCGCCTGGCCTTCAACTTTCCGACCGCGCCGGAGATCTCGTTCGCCGCGATCGACGCCGCTGGATCCGAGCCGGAACGCGCGATGATCCGCATCGCATTGACCGATGTCGAGATCTCCTTGTTCGAGGCCGCTGGCGACGAATTGCGTTGGATCGGCTCGGCCGACGTGGACTCGGCTCTGATCTCGGTCGTGCCCTACGGTAACCGGCGGGGCGGCATTTCGTTCGACGTCGTGGACAACGAATGGCGAGTGACGTCGCGCGGCATCGAATTCGACGAGGAAACTCTTGCGGCGACCTTCCAGGAGATGGTCTTCGGCGAGGTGTTCGAGACCCGCTTCGAGCCGCTCGGCGAGGAGTCCCTGGACTTCAAGGAGACGCGCTTCGCTCCGAGTTACTTCAGTCGTGTCGGCGACTACCTGGTGATCGGACTCACGGGCCTGTGACGGCGGGTGACCCGGCCTCCGCTTTAGGGCCGAGATCCCAGGCGAACAGATACCCCTCGCGCGTCACGGCCACGAGCTCGCTCTGCCCATCGCCCTCCAGGTCGCCCACCGCCGGCGCCGAGAACATCCAGCCGCCGGTGAACTTGGGAAAGCCCGCGGCCTCCCCTCCCCCGCTGACGAACGCGTGAAGCAGGTAGCCACCACTACCCATGAGCACTTCCGCCTTGCCGTCGCCGTCGACGTCCGCGGCCGCGGGGCGGGACCAGATCATCAGATCCTCCATGCGGCGCGGGAAGGTCGCCAGCATGGGCACCGTCGACCCGAGCTCGGAGATCGGCCCGATCGTCCAGCCGCCCAGAGCCAGCGGCACATCCAGCGGGACGCCGGGTTTGGAGCGCAGCGTCAGCATGCGGAAGGGCAGGAGCGACGCATACAGTTCGGTACGACCGTCGCCGTCGGTGTCGGCGAGCAGAGGCGACCCGGTGCCACCCAGGAAGCTCGTGCCTCGAAGGTCCGATGCGCTGCCCGGGGCGAGCGAGAACCTGGCCAGAACCTGGGGCCCGCCGTGGGTCTGGTCGACGAGCAGGACCGACGTGCCGGTCACGGCATACAGAACGACCTCGCGGTCTCCATCGCCGTCGACGTCGACCAGCCCCGGCGTCATGTGCATCCCGCTGGACAGGGTCGGCAGCAGGTCGGGTCGCAGCGCTTGCAACCGAAACGGCGCCCACCCCGAAACGAACGGGCCGTCCGGATGGAGCAGGCCCGCGGCCCGTAGTGCGTACACGGCGGCCGTCCCTCCGCTGAGCGCGTTCGAGCCTACGACGATCTCGGGACGTCCGTCGCCGTCGATGTCTCCCACCGCGGGGGTGGACACACTCTTGTCCAGTCGATCGGCAGCTCCGCCCGAACCTCGCAAGGCCACCGGGAAACCCGGTAGCGGCGAACCGTCTTTGCGCCAGGCATGGACCCGGCCATCCAACGCCGCGACGACGATCTCCAGCCCGGCGCGCCCGTCCAGATCGGCGAGCACCGGCTGCGAGAGGATCCCCACTTCGACCGGGGCGGAGGGGCTGGCCCGCTGCGAGGAGTCGGACGAGATCGCCACGGGGAATCCGCCGAGCCTCTCGCCGTTCGGGGCGAAAGCGTAGACCTTCCCTTCGCGCGAAGCCACGACGATGGCCGGAGTTCCGCCGCCCCCGAGGTCGCCGACCGCGGCACCGCGCACGACGGTCTCGCGCACGACGCCGATGTCCCGCGCCACGCCGGGCAGCGAGCGCCGCTCGTCGAGAGCTGCTGCGATCGTGCGCAACCCATCCGGCCCGAAGCTCAGGATTCGCACGAGCCCGTCCGCGGTCGGCAGCACGATCTCGTCGCGACCGTCCCCATCGACGTCGACCAGCACGGGAGGCGCTTCGCCTGAAGAGCCGAGATCGATGGGAAAGGGACGCTTCCAGGAAGGGTCGTCGACCACGAAGAAACTGCGACGAGCCTCCCCGACTCGGCCGCGATCGTCCGTCGCCCGCAGGCGCAGCGTCACGCTGAAGCGGTCCCGCGTCTCTCGGTCGACCGGCGGAGGACCGACGGGCCGCGGCAGCCGCGTGAAGTCGAGAAGCCCCAGGGGTCCGCTGGTTTGGCCCACTACCTCGCCGCGGGCCACGATCGCGTAATCGGACTCGCGTGGCTCGACACCCAGGGCGTAAGCGAGTTCGAACTCCGCCTTGGCGGCCCGGGGAAGGCGGACGATCCCGTGGATCGCCACGGTCGGCGTCTCGGCCGGCGAGACGATCGCGAACCACCGCGGGTTTTCGAGGTCGACCACGGGCGGGATGTCGCCCCGCCGCACCGCTTCGACCGCCGCCCGAGCATTGACCCGGCCGTAGCCCGTGAACTGGTCGAATCCGGCGCGGGCCGGATACATCATCTCACCCCAGTCCGGGCTCGAGTTGTCCAGATCGTCGGCGGTGGCGCGAACCAGTTGGAACAGCTCCTCGGCGTGCAACGGGCCCAGCCCGACGTCCTGGGCCGCCGACTGGATCAGACCGGCGACTCCGGCAAGACGCGAGGTCGCGCCGGACGAACAAGTCACGGCGGGAACGGTGACCCAGACGCGCGCGCCGAAGTTCGTGCACGGATTGAGACCCCAGAACGTCGATGCCTTTCTGTAGTCGCTCACATGGTTGTGACGAACGGCATTCACGAACAGCGTGTGGTTGTGCACGCTCGGGTAGTTGTGATGGTAGGAGAACTCGTCGGCTGCCGAAGCGACGATGGTCACGCCGCGGTCGTACGCGAAGTCGATTGCCTCTTGGGCGGCGGGCGTGTTGTTGTAGCTTCCCAGAGCCGAAGCGATCACGCTGGCTCCAGCGCGAGTGGCGAAGACCACGCCCAGGGCAAACTGATTCGCATCGACGACGAAGCTGTCGCCGACTCGCACGGGCAGGATGCGGCAGCGGGGGCAGACGCCCGCGTTTCCAAGGCCGTTGTTCGTCTGCGCGGCCGCGGTCGCGGCGATGCCGCTGCCGTGACCGAAATCCGTCTCGTCGTCGGGGTCGTTGTCGCCGCCGACGAAGCCGCAGTGGTCACCCGAGAAGAAATCGTAGCCGGAGATGTCGTCCGGATAGCCGTTGCCGTCGTCATCCCGGCAGTCCGAGAAGGCCCGGATCAGATCGCCGGGGTCGAGGACGCCGTTCCCGTTGCGGTCCCCCACCCGCGAGTCATGGGCGTAGTCCGAGACTGTCAGGATGCCGTCGCCATTCGAGTCGTGCTCGGTAGACCCTTCCGGAAGCGGAAGCTCACCCCCGTTGAGATGCAGTTTCTCGAGCAGATCCGGCTGGGTCCAGCGAATCCCGCTGTCGAGCACGGCGATCAGCACGTCGTCTCTGCCGGTCGTCAGCTGCCATGCGCGATCCAGCGAGAAGCCGACCGAGCCCAAGCCGATCTCCGCGGGGTGCATGCGGCTCCGGTCGATCTCTCTCGGGATGTCGCTGCGAAATTCCCAGCGTTTGCGGAAGGTGGGGTCATTCGGCGGGCAGAGCGCCGGATCCGTGCCCGCTGTCCCAGGCCAGCAGGAGCCCGCGGTCCCGCCCGCCGACTCCTCGGGGGGCGAAGCCGAGCCCGTGGCCAGGCACAAGGCGGCGACCGCGACCCATGCCGTCCGCCGATCGACTCGTGCTGGATGATGGTCGGACCCTGCCGATCCCACGGGAGCCTCCGCAGTGGAATCTAGGGTAGCGGGCGCGCCGCTACGAGGTCCCCGATTGCGCACGGTCCGGGCCCCCACGTGCCCAGTCCGCGGGCCCCACGCCGATTCTACGGGCTACCGATGCAAGTAACACATGATGAAGGACTTAGCTCTCTAGACTGGACGAACGTGTCATGACAGCGTAACCTGTCCGGTCGACTCGGGCCGGGGCTCGACGGCTGCCATACCCCATGCCCCGAGATGGCGAGGGAAGCGTGAGCAGCGAAACCCTGTCGATCCCCGAAGAAGCGGGCGAGGACGCTCGGGGGGGCTTCCAGCAGCAGCTGCTGGTCGAGGCTTGCCTGGCAGTCGCCGGCGATATGGAGTGCTACGACTACCAGATCGGTCGCCTGATCCGCAAGATCGAACAGTCCGTGGTGGAGAACCCTTCATGGGGGCGCGAGAAACAGCACATGCTCAACCTCGTCCGCTACGCGGCTACCGGTTTCGGCGGTCGGCGGGAGAAGGTGTGGCTCGCGAGCTTTGACTCGAGCCTCGACCCGGACTCGCCCTGCGAGGTCGCGGAATAGCCCGTTCGCGGCGGGCGCCGATCAGACCAGGGGCCCGATGAGCGCGAGCAGTTCCTCGACTCGGTCGGCAGGCAGGTCACTGTTGGCGCGCAGCCCGTCGGCGAAGCCCGCTATCTCGGTCGTGCAATCCTCGGCCCCGATCGCGGCCGCAACGCAGTGCGGATGGACCGCGATCGGCGCGGTCCGGACCTGGCTCCCGAAGGCAACGCCGCGACCGAGCACGACCCGCAGGCTGTCCTTGTCTATCAGCCCTTCGCACTGCTTGCACCGGGCTCGGCCCGAGGGCGCTGGTTCGGCATGGGGAATCGCCTTCCGGCTCTTCTTCCGCTCTGCCGCCTCCTCCCGCATCCGCCGCAACTCGTCGAGGCCCGGGAGGTCGGCGGGAGGATGCTTGGCCTCCTTCCATGCCTCGAGGTTGTACGCCTCTTCGACCGCTTCGAACTTGCGTCGGGCCGCGCAGGTCAGATGGTGCCACAGATAGCCAGTGCCGTAGGGCCCCTCCACCAGCACCCCCAACCGCAACACGTCCCGGTTGATGGCCCGGCGACAGACCTTGCAGCGCGAGCGTCCGGAGCGCGCGCCCTCGATCACGTACGGGGGAAGCCCCGCTCCATCCGTGGATTCGTCGCTCATGTGGCAGAGGTTAGCTCAAGGCCAAGGAAAACGAAACCGGCCAGCCGCGCCCAGCAGGGGTCGCGAGCCTGTCACAATTCGGGCACGACGAACGGGGTTGGCTCCGGCCGAGCGTTGAGGTTCGCTCCGGACCCTGCGCCGTTCGGTCCGAAGAGCACGAGCGCCTCGTCGTCCGAGTATCCCATCGCCGAATCGCAGGGACGCTCGCCCGCGCCGCCCGACCGAGCGATCAGATCGAGCAGCCATTCCCTCTCGGCCTTGCGGGCGGCCCAGAGCTTGTCTCCCGACTCGGGGGCGGCCACGCAGAAGAAACGATCTCCGGCGATCGTCCGGGCGATGCCCGCGAGCATGGCCATGCCCCCATCCGTCTGCACGAGGGTTCCGGTCTTGGCGACGACCGACGCGACCGGAATGCCGCGAAAAGCACTGAGCGTGCTCGGGCCGCAGCCGACCACGGGGAGGACGTCTTCGGGCACGAGCCCCAGACGGCGACAGGACTCCTCGAGATCGCGGAGCAGACGCACGACCTGGCGAGGGGTCATGCGGTTGGACCCCAGACCGGAAAGAGTCGACAGGGTCGGCGGTGACTCGGGAGTGCCCCAGCGGATCGCGAGCGCGGATGCGAGGTCGGCGGGCGGGCCGAGCCGAAGCTCGAGCCGCTCGATGTCGTTGTTGGAGTGGGTGTTGAACCGATCGAGCAGGCGGTGCAACGGGTTGGAACGATGGAGGGCCAAGGTCATACCCACTCCGGTATCGGTTTCGCGATGGACGCCCGTGCCGCTGCGGACGACGATCTCCGGGGGTTTTTCGGGAGACGATCCGGTCTGCCGCCTCGCTGCCACGGCGGTCATCTCCCGACCCGTGGCCCGGTCCCAGCGGGCTGGATCGAAGGCTTTCCGCAGGCGGGACGCCATCGTGGCCGCACGCTGTTCGGGGCCACTCGTTTTTCGATCCGACCCGCCTTCCCAGCCGATCCAGAACGAATCATCGACCAGCAGTTTGCCGTTGACCGTCTTCAGGCCTGCCGCGTTGAGCGACCGCCCGACCAGGAAGGCGTTGTCGACGTGAAAATCCGGATCGCCTCCGCCGAATACGAGCAGGTCGCCCTCGAGCACCGCGGTTGACGGATCGAGTCTTCCCCTGGCCACGAAGCGGGTTTCGAAGCGGTGCCCGGGGCCCAGCCGCTCGAGCGCCCACAGGGTGGTCGCGACCTTGACGACGGACGCTGGGTTGATCGCGATCGAGGCATCGCGCGTTTCGAGCACCTCGCCGTCGCGCGTCTCCACGTGCCACACGAGTCGCACCGATGGAGCAGCCGTCCGAGGAGCCGAGCTCCCGCCGGACTCGAGCGCGTTCGCGCCTGGTTGGCCGGCCAATCCCAGCGCCGCCAGGACGAGAAATGCCCCGCCCCTCGACGGCGTCCTGCGCGAGTTCGAACTGACGTGCTGCATTTCTGGCTCCGGTGTGACGAGTATGCCACAGGCGTCCGGCCTGTTGTATAACGAGTCTTTCGGATTCGAGTTCACAGAGCCAGACGCCGAGTGCGCCAATCATGCCACCGATCTTCGCGAAGGTGCGGCACGATCGCGATGATCGTCCTGGCGATCGGTTCCTATCAGGCCGGTGAACCGGTCGAGACATCGAGCCCCGAGTCCGAGTTCACTTCCGCAATCCTGAAAGAAGAGCGCGACCTGGAGCGTCGAATCGTCGGCCTCGGCCGCGTGCGCGTATCGTTTCCCCAGCGTGTATCGGGTGCTTTGGGCGCGATGATCGTCCGGCAGCCGGTGAGCTATGACTGCAGTACGCTCTGTGAGTTCAGGGGCTTGTTCATCCAAGCCGAACCGGGGTACTCCGGAGGGCAGATCAACGCCGGGTACGCGGTAGTGTTCGGTGAAAAGGGACGGAACGAGCACCTGCTCTCCAAGGTGTACATGGCCTACGGCCTCAAGGGAGCCTTCTTGCGCACCTGGAACGATGCCGATCTCGTACCTTCCGATCAGACGCTCTTGGGCCTCGAGGGCGACTTCACGATCATCGGTATCAACTTCAGCTTGGGTGCATTCCGGCAGATCGGCCAGGACCGGCAGGCAGAGGACTGGGTCGTCACGGGTGGCATCGGGTGGGGCTTCTGACCAGGGCACCTACCCACGCGGGCGGTCTTGGGGAATAATCGTGGCGATCATGCCGCCCCTGCCGTTGAATCGAGGAATCGTCGCGGCGCTCGTCTCAGTCCTTCTCTTGCCCGGAGTCGCTTGGGCTCTCGAAAGCGATCAGTACTATGCGTGGGGAAGGCCCCTGGCCGACGCGACGGACGTGTTGAACGCCAAGGTCCGTCTGGAAATCGACCTGGCGCTGACCGAGGTCAACTCGCGCAGGTCGTGGCAGCGCATCGGCTGTCATCGAGTCGTACGGCACATCGTGCCACGATTCCGGCACTTCATCTTCCAGGACATCGAGCTGTGGGCGATCCAGTCGTCGTTCGTCCCGCGCATTCCTGCGACCCCCGAGGAAGAGTTGGAGTACCGTCAGACCTACGTCTACCGCAACACCCACCTCCTCGACGTCGGCACCAAGGTGCCGCCCAGTCCCACGATCGAAGTCAACGGGGTGCGCCTGGGAACCGACAAGCTCGCTCACTTCTTCTCCGAAGGGGCTTGGTACTACAAGTGGTACCGCGGTTACCGGCGAGCCGGGCGCTCGGTCGAGGATGCCCTGCGGCGGAGCGTCCGGCGCGGCATCTGGTGGGAAAGAACGACGCTCGGACTCCTCACCTCGGGTGTCTTTTCCCTGGGAGACCTCGAGGCCAACTATCAGGGGTTGCTGTTCATGACGAGCTTGTGCGACACGGAGCCCCCGGCGTTACGCAAGGGCGAGGACGGTTGGCGATACGTGGGAGCCTTCGACTTCCGTGATCATGTCTCCCCGGAGTGGGACGAGTCGTATCAGGTTCCCATCTTCGGCAAGCACCGCTGGGGCAAGGTGCGCCCGGCGCTCGTGGAATACTGCCCGAAGCTCGACGACCCGACCGTCCTGAGACGGCGCGAGGAGTACCGGCGGCGTGACACGCTGACGCTGACAGAGCGCGAGGTCGGCCGGCTCGTCGATGCTGGGCGATTGCCCGATCCCGGTCAATTCTCTCTCGACAGCAACTGCCCGCGTGTGGGGGACGAGATTCCGGTAGCGTCTAGCCAGCGGCCCCCAGACCTTACAAAGCATTAAGGTCCAGGGCGATCTTCGAGTACTACCTGACCCAACTCGTACTCGGCCTTACAGAAACTTAAGCAAGTACTGGGATTTTCTCGAGGGTTGTGATTGACTTGATAAAAATGTAAGAACTACATTTTGGATATGCAATCACAACTGTGTGTATATGCATATTTGCGCGTGCGTCCAGCGGGGCGTTGGCTGAGACATGCCGGAGCCTGGGCGACGTTGCTGCTCCTGCTGGCGGGCGGCGCAGCGTTCGGTGGAACGAACCAAGCGACCGGGGACATCGGCGGGGTCAGCACCCAACTCCTGGATTCGAACGTCCTCGTGCTCAACAGCGCGGGGAACTCGCTGGCACTGGCCAAGCGCGCATACCTCCAGGACGGCACGCGCGTACCGAACGCGTCGTCCTTGCCACGTGGCAGCGTTGTCGTATTCCTGGTCTACATCAGCAACAACAGCACGATTCAGGTCAACGACATCAGCCTCGAAGACGCGTTGGATCCCGCGTTCGTCTATCAGACCAACTCGATCCGAGTCGACAATACGCTGACCAACTGTGCCGGGGCACTCTGCACTCCCGCTGAAGAGGACAACCTCTTTGGCACGGTCCAACTCGCCGCTCCGCTCACGGACTTGGTGGACGGCGATGTCGCGAGCTACTCGGCGGGCACGCTGACGATCGACGTCGGCGACGCGAACGTCGGTAACCTCCGACTCGACATTGCGGCGCAGCGGGTCTGGATCATGTCCTTCACGGCGGTAGTGCCATGACGGTCCTGACCACCGTAGTGTCGATGACTTCGCTGCGTCGATTCCAACGTTGCGCACTTGCCGTTGGCTCGGCCGGCCTGCTGGCGTTGAGTGTCGCTCATGCAGAAATCAACAGCGTCACCGGAGGAATCGTCGGCATCAACAACGGCACGCTCGTCAACGGAGACGGCACGGGAGATGCCAGCATCGAAATCTCAGGCGTGTCTCTCGCACTGACCAAACAGGCGCGAGACCTCTCCGGCGCGGTGCTCGCGGATGGCACCTCCGTCTCGCCCGGCCAGACCCTCTATTTCGTCCTCCACGTCGACAACACCACCTTGTTCATGGCCGGCGATGTTCGCATGGTGGACCTGATCGACGAGAGCCAGTTCACTTATGTACCAGGGACCCTGGAGGTCACGTCCGTTGCAAGCGGATCCGATGACGCGGCGATCTGGGCTGGGATCTGGCTCCCCCAAACCGACGGATCCGGCGATGACGAGGCGTCGGTATCGGACAGTGGCGGTCCGGCGGGACTCGATCGTGTGACGATCGGCGCCGTTCCCATTCAGCTCAACCAGAACGTAGATATCGCCGGCAGCTCTCTGCGCGCCTACCGCTTCCAGGCGATGGTAAACTGACGTGGCGTTGGCCCGCCTAAGCTCCCCTGGGGCTGCCGGTCGAGTGCGTCTCCCGGCCCGTCCGAGCAAGGGCGCCAGCCTGAGCTTTCTGGTCCTGGCGCTCTTTGCAGGAACGATACAGGCGGCCACGTATCAGAACAGCGCCACCGGCACGACACGCGGTTCGGCCTTCGACGAGACTGACGCTTCTGTGTGGTTGATCCGCAACTTCCCGCCGATCGCCCAGGACGATGCATTCACGGTCGCCGAGGACTCGATCGACAACGTGCTGGCGGTCAAGGCGGACAACGGCAATGGCGTCGACTCGGACCCCGACGGCGACAGCCTGTCGATCGTCGCGGTCGGCCCGACGGACAACGGCGGCACGGTCTCGATCGACGACAACGGCACCCCCGGCGACACCACCGACGACTTCATCGAGTACACCCCGGCACCCAACTTCAGCGGCGTCGAGACCTTCAGCTACACGATCGACGACGGCAATGGGGAGACCGACGTCGCGACCGTGACGGTCACGGTGACGCCCTCGAACGATCCGCCGATCGCCCAGGACGACGCATTCACGGTGGCCGAGGACTCGATCGACAACGTGCTGGCGGTCAAGGCCGACAACGGCAATGGCGTCGACTCGGACCCCGACGGCGAC